>ERZ761602.499-NODE-499-length-85302-cov-17.926801_pt1 | contig 85302 bp, 105 predicted proteins | sample MGYA00512165_ERZ761602 | MGnify/ENA primary metagenome ERZ761602 (study PRJEB28899, sample SAMN02445085) | bioreactor sludge metagenome | biome: EBPR sludge; isolation source: Thorneside wastewater treatment plant | place: Australia: Brisbane, Thorneside...
CCGTGCGCTGTACCGCACTGCGTAAGCTATCGAGACTGGACAGGAAAAGAACATGGCCCACGTAATGGAGCACCAAAGCCCCGAGGCAGAGGAAGCTCGCTGGCACGGCGCAGCCCGTGGTAAGCATGATTTCGCCGAAGGTCGTTTCAACGACACGCCGCCGGCCGCAGTCCATTCTCGGTGCTGGCCGGAGTTCAAGCGAGCCTACCGCGAAGCCAACACGCACCCCTACGCGGACTGATAAGGAAAAGGGACTGAGGATCATGGCAACACCGCGACAAGTAAAGCAAGTATCTGGAGTGGCCCTCTTGGTAGGGCTTGCCACCATGGGCCTCAGCAGCAGCGTGGCCGGTTCTTCGGGTCTAGCCGGCGCCGCCACCTTTTGTGTTGGGCTGGGCCTGGTCGGCGTAAGTATCTGGAAGTTCAAGCAGGCCACAAGCAGTCGTTGCTGAATACATCAGCAAAGAAGGGATTGCGAAAAATGTGGATTCTGATTGCAGTGCTTGTGACAACAGGCGACTTCACCACCCTGAAACGCGAAAGCCATCTAATACGTCGCACGTCGCTTTGCATCGAGTCGAGCATCAAGCCGGCGTGCTACGCGCTGCTGTAACCACGGAAAAGGAGCGCCAACGATGGACTTGGAATACCTTGACGAAGTTGCTCGAGAGGCTTGGGAAGGGCATTACGGCCGTGTTGGAGCTCTCTCAAGGGGAGAGCGGCTTTACGTTGCCTTGGCGTCAGGTCGGATGCGAGAACTTGCGGCAGGGGACTCCATCGCATATGCGGTGGATCGAGTCGGCCCCGAAGCCATGGCGCACATGCTGCAAGTGTGGCGTTCAAGCTCGCAGCCGCTGAACTGACATTGAAGAGGAGATCTTCATGGGTTCCTGCACAAATGAATTGTTGCTCGCAGCTGAGCATGAGGACGGCCACACCTATGGCGTCACCATTGAGACTGGAATGCAGGGGCTGGCGAGGCTGAACATCGCATGCCGGAAGCCGGACTGCGATGAGGTACTCAACAGCCAAGGTGCCGACATGACATCAGCGGAGTGCCGTGCCCTTGCCAAGATGTTGTTGGCAACTGCCGAGTTGGTCGAGGAATAGGCCAATGCCTCGCTCGACCGCGCAACGTATCGTCGACACTATCCAGGCCAGGGCCTCAGGTCTGTTCCCGCATGACTACGACGAGCAACTCGCTACGGACGTCGATGCGATGAACGCCCGGTATGCGGAGCTTCGGCTGACACACGGTTTCGGAGAGGCTGACAGGATCGTCAAGGTCGAATTTGTAGAGCGCCTGTTGGGCGCTCAGTGATATGGAAAAGAAGCGCATGACGATTCTTCAGGTTCTAGGTGTACTGGCCATTTGCGCCACTGCCTTCAATCTTGCAGTGATGCAGGGCAAGACCCTTAACGCGCTTGCGTCGACTGCGGCAGGTGTCCTGGGCTGGTGGCTTGGTTCGTCGCTGTAGACCAAGGAAAAGAGGAGCAAAAGCATGACATCAGAAGCCAGAACCGGGACAGGAAGCCTCGCTGGCGATCTCATGGTCTATTTGGTCATGATCGGTGGCGGTGTTTCCTTCATGCTCTGGGTGTCGTCACTCTCGGACGTGGAGCGGCAACTGCTCGTGGATCGAGCGCTGAACATCGTTACGCTTGTTCTTGCACAGCCCGGGGTTTTTCTCTCGGCCAAGATCGCGATGAAAGCAAAGATGCCGATGGCGCAGCGAGCATTTTGGGCGACTGCGGTCTTTGTCGCTCTTGCGTGCGCCGTGCCGGCAACGCTCTCCTATTGGATCCATTCTGCGCTGCATTGACCGCGGAAAAGGAATCATGAAGGCGTACAGCCCCCAAACCAACAAAGGCCGAACCCTCAGTGGTGACGATGTTCATCACGCGACGGCCGACCAGCCGAAGCGCGCTGCGAAAGCTGCTGCGAAGGCATTGCGCCATGCTGCTCGCCAGGATGGTAAGAAACAGGCTGTGTCCCACTGACCCAGAGAAAGACGTTATGACCATCGAAGCGGGCAAGACCTACATCTTCACGAAGTCCGGAAACGAGGTGCGAGCTATCGAGCCGACCGCGCCCTATCTCGCGCATCCGATGTGGATCGTTGACCGCGCCCAGGGCGCCTCGGCAGGTAAACAGATGTGCGTGCCTACTCATGCCCTAGTAACCGCCCTCAACTGAACGCCAAGGAAAAGAGGTTTATATGTGGAAGAGACTCAGCGAAGGCTGGATATGGATTGCGGCCGTCATCGACTTCGCCCTCTCCTTCGGGTTGGCGCACTTGCTCGTGCACTTTGGGGTGCGCTGGAGCTACATGATGGACCAACCCTTGGACGCCTCGAACAGCATCTTGGGCTTTACCGTGGTTTTCGGCGTGTTCCTTCCATTCATCGCGCTGTTCGGTGGCGCAATGGTCGCTGGATGTCGTTCGCCGGCAGTATATGCAAAGTAACCAGGAAATAAGCAAGACGATGCTGGGTTACTACGTAGGCGAAGGGACTGGGAGGGTGTGTAGCACGGTGATGCCGCCTTCTGGTTGCCACCTCAAGTTCAAGGACAAAGAGGGCATCCGAGAAGAGAAGCGGTCTTCTGGCCCTCGCTCGAAGCCCTGGCTGCAGCTGGCGTTGATGTGTCGAGCGTTGAATAAGGAAAAGGTTATGTGTCGCAGAGAAGATACTGATGATCTCATTAACTCATTTCGCATTCCAGGCGTTAGTCACTTTCGCCTCGATGGGGTCGATGCCGCCGCAATCGCATGGCGATTCGATGAACAATTCAACGAAGGCGTGTTGTATGCGGCAAGCGTACTGATTGCCACGCACGACGTGCCAACGATGGCAGCAACCATCATTCGTGAAGCTGGGCTCGGCCAGGCCGACTGCTCAGGTCTGGATGACTTTGACAAGAACCACCTCCGCAAAATCCAGGGCGAGAGCGGTATTGCCCTGCGGGGACTGTAACCACGGAAAAGATTGCAGGGGACCTGTTGGGCTTAACCACCGTGACAGGGCACTGGCGGCTTAGCGCGCCAGAAGCTGCAGCGGAGTTCGCGGCGAAAGAATCGGACGCCGACTTCTTCAGTGCACTCTCAGAGATCGACGAGCGATCTCGCTTCTTGCGCCCGAGAAGGCATTCGCGCAAGGTGTTCGCGCTTTCTTGACCGCCACATGGAAGCCGCGCGCACTTCGACGCCAGTGACACTGGACGTGAAGTTGCTCTGGCAACTGGTGGATGAGGCCAACGCAATCCTCAACACCCCCGCCTAACACCCAAGCCCACCCTCCTCGAGGCCGCGCTTTCCTCGTTCACTTGCGACGAGCGCCAAGGTACGGGACAAGCCAGGCACACAATGCGGCCACGTACGCAATCACCGCCGCCCATTGCGCTATCCCTAGCGCAAACGAGAGCGCCACAGAGCCCGCGATCGGCCCTCCATCGAGACCGAGGGTTTCACCGTGAGGCCGTGCAAACACGGCCTCTAGCGCACCAGCAAGAAGCACGAGCATAAGGGCTACAGCTCCCGCCCAGCGCACGCGCCTGATGGCCGCAAAATTTCCAAGAAAGGCGAGATCACCGCGGCCGAACGCTGCCCCAGCTTGCGATAGCGCGAGCATCACACCGAATACAAACGGCACCTGCCCGCCGATTGGGAATCGTTCGAAAACAGACGTCAAGAGAAACGTCAGGATAACCAGGTCAAGGATATGGCGACGTGGGCTACCGCCCGCGCCGTGAGCAGTTGAGTTCTTCATGGAGCCTCCTTCTACTCATGCTAGCTCCTCTCTCACCCAAAACGAAACGCTAGCGCCTCTTGCCGTGTCATGCACCAGACATGCGACGTTCAGAACATTCGCGTATTCCGGCCGCTCAAAACTCGCGTATAGCGCACTGTATGTCCACCTCCTTGCAAAGTCTTCGGCCGTTCAAAGCCGATGTTTCTCAACTGGAGGTGTTCCATGAACAGTAACGCAATCCATGTCGAGGCTCACGAAGTGCTCCTCGAGTCGTCCCGCTTTCAACTTCAGCGCACCCCCGATGGTTTCGAGCTCATTCGGCGCGATGACCACGCAAAGGTGATCTTCAAGCCCGACATGACCGAAGAGATCGAGCGCGATCTGATCTACATCAGAGCGCGAAGCAATGGCGACCCCACGGTTGCCGAGTCGCTCTTTCACTCGATGGCCGACTACTACAGGACGATGTTCGCTCACTCCGTGATCGACAGCGAGGTCTAGAACCACCCCATCAACGAAAGGCAAGAGAAGAACCATCACCCGGCTGAACCCCGCGTGACTCGAAAGGAGCAGTCATGAGCACCACGATCGAAATCAGGAAAGCGGCAGCATTGATCATCGAGAAGACATGCAACGGTAACGCGCTCCCGTTTGCGGAACACTTGCTGGTAATGAAGGCCATCGACGGCGATCTTGCCGACGATGACCGAACTGAACTCGAGGCGCTCTACAAGCGCGTCTCAGATGGAACTTACGATCCTGCGGAGAAAGCCTGGTTCTGGGGTATATCAGGACTCACGAAGGCAGGGCAGTATCTCTGCTGGAAAGACCATCCTGTTGCATTCTGGGAGAAGGTCAGCCCTGCAGAAGAGAAAGCCATGGCTCAGCGCATTGGCGACCGGTGCGCTCGCCTAGAAGCGTTAGGCGTGCTCGTGACAATTGCAAGTGTCGAATGGTTCTGGTCTTGGTTTGACGGAATCGTCGCCACCAACCCTTACCTGTCATTGCTGGCTATGACCCCCTTCATTTGGGAGCGAAAAGCGCCGAATGGTCAGAATGGTCAGGTTGAGGCGATGTTCGTCACAGGCCTTGACGAGCACTATCGCGGTGTAATCTGGGATGGAGAGCACGTCATCAAGACGCCGCTACCCACCCGGGATCACGCGTGGTTCCGCAGCATGGGATGGGAGGTAATGCTTCACGACTCCCCTCACTACCGCCATTACAAGACGACAGGCTGGCGAGAGATGTGCGCTCACCTCCAATCCATCGGCGTACCGCCCGACATTCTCGAACGCTGAGAATCGTCTGTCTCCACTGAGCTCCAAATCATCGATTTGGAGCTCTTTTTCTTTTCAGCCTTTATCTTCTCGTTGACAACGCATGAATAATCCTTATTCTACACAGACAATGACCTCAATTAAGGAGTCTTCATGGACTTGAATAGTCTTTCGCTTCAGGAGCTTCGCAAGCTCAAGGAAAAGGTCGAGCGCGAAATCGGAAAGCGCGAGGCCGCGAGCAAGAAAAACCTTCTCAAGCGACTTCAGCAGATGGCCGCGGACGAGGGCCTGTCGATGGAAGACTTGTTGCCGTCCGCGCAGAAGCCGGCGGCATCACCCGTCAAAAAGGGGCCAAAGCAGCGCGTAGCAGCGAAGGGAAAGACTTCGCCGGCACCGAAGTACGCTCACCCCGAAGACCCTACGATCACCTGGACCGGCCGAGGCCGCAAGCCCGTTTGGGCGCTCAACTGGGTGAACGAAGGCAAGTCTCTCGACGACCTACTTATCCAGAAGTAAACCCCGCCAGTTTCCCCGCGAAAAGGCCTCTCGTGAGGCCTTTTCCTTTGGACTCGTCGATTCGATCGGGCCGTGACAGACGTCACACTGATGCGTGCCGCATCGATGTAGAGTGTCTCCTAACCGACTGGCACACCATGCGTAAGCATGGGTCGCAAAGCCTCCGGTCCAGACCAGACTCTGGATAGCGGGGTTGCATTCGACGAGTATGCTTATTGCATATCCACGCTATCATGGAACTCGTCGGGGTCGCAACACTCTATCGGGTCATGGGTCTGTCCATTTTAAAAGGATGACGCCATGAACACGCTCTCTCGCCTTACCGCCCAGCCCTTCGCAGTCGCCGCCATGCTGAGCGCAGCGCTGCTTTGCAGCCCAGCGAACGCTGAGGAGTCGCGCATCCTGTTGCCCTACGACCAGATCTCGAACGAGGTTGCCCAAGCCCGCTTGCTTCCAGAAGCAAACACTGACGGGCTGTACGTTCGGGGAGCCATCGCTTCAGACGTGCGCGAAGGCGTCGAGGGCCTCGATGAAGCCATGGTGCAGTTTCCAAAGGCCGTTGCAGCCATGATGAAATCTGTTGGCAAGCATGGCATCGCCGCCTTTGCCTACGACGACCCTTCTGTCAAGGCAGAGACCGAGAGTCTGGGCCGTTCGCTAGGCAAAGGCATTGGCGGCATCATGCGCGCCGTCGCACGCGACATGACCGACACGGCTCGCGGCAACAAACTTTGAACGAAAAAATGCCAGGTCCGATGGACCTGGCTGTGGGTTGAAAAGTTGGCTCAGCTTTCCCTGGCCTTAAGTGACAAGGCCGCGATGCCTGGCGGTCACCATGGAATCTCATCTCCATCGAGTCCCGCATAGCGTCGGTTACGTCGACGAGCGATAGCATTCTGCAACCGGTTTCGTGCCCGGCGTAGGGCTTGGTCGATTTGGTCTAGACGCCGCGCCAACGCCAGGGAAGGAATCCCCGTGGCTCGAGCAGCACGCGCCTTCAACAGCAAGTCGCAGACCTCGTTGAGCGCTTCCTCATTCGCAGCCGGAGGCGCTACGTTGAATCGCCCGCGATGCTGACTCACCGAGACAGCAAAACGTCGCCGGAACTGCACTTCTGCGGTGCTCCACGTTGTCTTGTCCTGAGGGTCACCCCGCAAGCTCAAGAGCACTATCCGCGGATCGCTCAGCGAGTGCGTGTAGCCGCCGACGCAGTGCCGCATTTGCGAACCCTCCTCGAGTAAGTCCAACCCAGTCAGAAGCTGCCTCACGAATACCCCTCCGATGCTCGTATTGTCGAGCTCTCGTGCCCTCGTGGGGATACGCGCAATTTCCTCTCGACGATCCTTGTAGGTGGCATGCATCAGCCGCAAGCGCTCCTCATAGTGCGGAATCTCTGCCATCGACGGAACGATCGCGGTCTCGAGCACGCCAATCGAAGCAAGCCCCTCCTGTTTGGCAAGGAGCCGTACCCACTGAATCGTCGACTGCAACTCATCCCAAGAACGCGCGACAGCAACCAACCATGCACTGAGTCGCTGATGCGACCTGATGAACCGAAACGCATCTTCGATCTGCCTCGGCGAAGCTGCCCGCTCAATGACGTGCTCGAATCCACAAGTCCCGGCGATAACGGCAATGGCGTCACGCGCTCCCTCTCCGCTCGGCCCGAACAGGGCATGGACCTTCGCTTTCCGGAGCGGCTTCGCCGGCCTCATGAAAAGGCGCGTGAGTTGGGCATATAGCGGCTGGGGCCAAACCGCCGCAACGCTCATGAAATCATCGGGCGGAAGGCTCTTCGGTTTAAGGGTTGTGTAGCGCACCGTGATGGGGGAGCCCTCAACGTCATGCCGCACACGCTCCACCTCAATCAGCTCGAAGAACGGTGCAAGCTTTGCCTGATAGCGTCGTGCGCGAGCGGCGATTGCGGGACCAAGCAGCGTCCGACAAAAGACAACAGCCCCCTCCCCTTTCTGCTCTCGAAGCATGGCCAGATCGATTGCGCCGGCCAGGCCGGCCATCACTCGCGGAAGGTCACACCACAGATCCGGCTGTTCCTCGAGCTTCTTCAGAACACGGACGGCAGTGTGTGCAGGCGTATGCATCGACACGACCTCCAGTTGACGCGCCTGGATGAACTGCGCGAACTCCGGGCTCCAAAAAAGGCGTCGTGTCACCAGGTCCACACCAGCCTGTACACTATTGAAATCGAAACCGTCGATGAGCTCTCGTCCAGCCTGCAGGCGGGACTCATCGCTATCGAAGACGCCCGCCTGATTGCTGGCGAGAACAACGTCGACCCGATTAACCATTCCCTCCTGCTGGCTGCGCTGGACCCAGTATCGCGCTCGGCTAGACAGCACCACCTGCCCATAATCCTGGACAGCCTCGTGGGAAACCCCCACTCCCAGCCCTCCCATAGTCGCTTCGTCCTCCCGCTCAGCAACGAAATGATCGACATCGTTGTAGCGAGCTTCTCGCAGCCCCAGATAAATCGCCTCAATGGCTGTGGCTACGGCTTGCCCTGCGAACCAGCCGGATGCGGGAAGCTCCTTCAGATTCGCAACCCCGGCAAGCAACTCGAGCACTCGCTCACCAGCATCGCGAACATCCAGAGACAGCAGAATTGATAGAGCCCTTTGGCCCCGTATGACAGCTTGAGACATGCTTGACTCCTTTCAGTTAAAACCGTTGATCTCGAGCAATCACGCCCGAGCGATGTCCTTGCGGTGGTAATGGCGCACCAGCCGAGGATATGGGCATTATGCAGGCGGTGGTACTTGCCATGCACATGCGAAAGGAAACCTCCACACCGATGGCATGGAGGTCAGAGAAGCAAAAGGCGGCCGGAGCAGAACTCAAGCCGCAACGGGCTCAGCGACCGGAAGCCCCGCAATCTCGGACTGGGTCAGCTCTAGCGAGAGAAGGAGGTCCACGACCGCTGCATGGCGGCCAGACTGGACGTCGTACACTTCTCCAATCGCAGCCGCAAACTCCCCGAACGAAAACCGCTTCGGCGCACAATCATCCAGTTTTCTTCGCAGCACGAAGCCGTATGCTTGGATCGCGTATCGCAGCATCTCGCGCTCTTCTCCTGAGCAGCGATACGGCTCGACGGACAAACGTGGACGTTCGACCACAATCGGTTGGGCGGAATATGTCTTGAAGACGTTCTTCATCATGAACTCCAGGGGTTGTTGGCCACTGAACGGCCAGTTGTCATTGCCCCTTGGTAACCGCGAGCCGGGCTATATGGAGATCCGCTGGCCTTAGATCACTTCCGCATCTCGTCCCCAAGCGACATCGAATTGACAACGATGCGTTCCCGAAAGCCTTGCTTTGGCCTGTCAAGGGCGGGCCTGGGCCCGGCGTGCGTACCCTTGACAGGCCAAAGCAAGGCTGCAGCCTCCGGGCCAGGGGCTGGGTGCCGGTTCTGCAGCCAGCCCCCGAGCCCGTCCGGCGGCGAGGACGGGAAGCAGCGTTGTGGGAGCCTCTGAGAAAAGGAAAAGCCGCGATCGACGAGGTCGACCACGGCTGGGTTTGGATTGGGCGCTTAAGCAGCCGCCGGCCGAAATGGCTTAGTCCATGAAGGCTCGCTGCTCAAGAAGGTAACGTGCGAGAACCCGGGCGACTTCTGCGCGTTTGTCGTTACCGCTAAAAAAAACGCCCGCAAAGCCTCCGTCGACTTCCCCGAGCCCGCGCTGGATACGCAAACACCCTGCATTGATCGCGTCTTCCGTGGCTTCATCAAGCAACACGTTCAGCGCGTTCAGATACTCCGCCTCTGCACGAATAAGGCCATGCTCGCTGGGTTCCACGGCGAATCGGCCACATTCTGAGCGCAGGGGATCGAAGACGAAAACGCCCTCATGGATGAACCCGATCTTCACGTCTCCGCAACCCGGGTCTTCTCCAACCAGCAGTCTGTAGGGGAACGGTCCTTTGCGAAGGGCTGAGCCGCTGCTGGCGACCTCACCTGGCTTTCCCAGCATCGCCTGAACCTTGCTTGCCTCGCTTTCGAACTCGATCGCAGATAGAGCGCGGGCAAGCTCGGGGATCAGAGCAACAACACGCTCTTGCGAAACTGTCGGAATGCCCTGCACCAGCGCATCGAATGCATACACTCGATCACCCAGCGATACACCAGGGGCCCCATTCAAGGGATCCTCATCCAAAACAAAAACCTTCACCACGCTCGAGTCCGTGAGGACACTCGAGACAGCTCCGTTATTATTTTTCACAATCACTGCTGTCATTTTCTTTCCTTATTTAGAACATTTTTCTTCAAAACCTTATTCATGAAATACGGGACACTTCGACCTGATACTCGGAGCAATGCTCTGAATAAAGGTGATTCCCGGCGTCGTCACCCGCCATATCTATCGCGTCTTCCTCTGTTCGAGCGGAAAGACGGAAAGTACGCACACCGTAGCCAATCCTGGTTACAGAGGCCTCGAATTCAACTTCCTCGAGCGAATCAAGGTCGATCTGGTCAACGCATGAATTCGACATCGGCGTTCCTCGAACCTCGAATGTAAGACCGGTTCCGTAGTGCCCGACGAGTGCATAACTGACGTTAGCGAGAACGCGAGCGCCCGCCGCACGCTCGGCGAGACGCTCAGCGAATGATGCCTCCGTCGCTCCAAGCACTTCGGTAAGGTCCAAATCAACCTTGGTGACGATCGAACCGTCCCGACTCAGTCGGCAAACCTTGCCGTTAGGCATTCTTACTACTTGCATGGAACTCTCCTCTATCCTGATTGAACGTACCAACAACGCTAAAACGTTGCCTAATGGATTTGGGAACGCTCCTGTATAAAAAAATCAGCAATCGAACAAAGACCAAAGAAAAATCCTCGCGCGATGCACGAGGATTTTTGGGTTATCAACTTCAGGATTGAGAGAGCTTCAAGAGCACGACGCTAACGCCGGTCCCCGCAAACTGGTTCTCGTAAATGTCGCTCCATTGATGACGCAGCCCGGGCACAACCTCCTTGCCTTTTGCCGAAGCAGGCATGACTGCAACGAGGCGTCCTCCAGGTGAAAGAAGGCTCGCCGCCTTTACGACGTGAAGCCGAGCTCTGCCCCCCGAAAAAGGCGGATTCATCACGACCACGTCATACAGACTCGCGGACTCCCAGGCGAGGAAATCGGCGCAGATCGCGTTCAAGCCATGGCCTTTGAGAATGGCCACGTTGAACGGCGACACCTCGACGCAGGTAAGCTCACCCGTGGTCACATGGAGCGCGATCCCGCCCCGACCCGCGCTGGGCTCCAGCACGCGCTCACCCTCAGCGATCTCGGCCCAGTCGACCGCCTGCAATGCCAGCGCCTCGCGCGTCGGGTAGAACTGGTGACTGAGCTCGTCGGGAACAAGCCCCGTTCGACGCAGCTCGTCGACCACACGCTTGACGTCGTAATCGAACTCGAAACAGCGCGGCCTGATCATTGCGCCCCCGATGGCCTCAAGGACCTCTTGCGTCTCCTTTGATGGATTTTCGTTGGACCACATCTGCCGACCCCCTGCCTCGAAACGCACAGAATGGAGGTAACGGATCGTTCCGGCCGAAACCAGACGATGATCGAGGGCGAAGTCCTTCGGCTGAGCCGCCGGCTTGCGACGGTGTTCTGTAGCGATTGCGCTGGGGTAGAGACTCGCCAGGAGTTGGTTGAGGCGGTAGGCAATCAGCGGGTGAACCTCAAGGTGAGCGGTGCCTTTCTTGAACACCTTCAGCCTGAAGACCCCGCCGTCGAAGCGCTTCCACACCCCATACTCACCGTCACGGACGATGCCCTGGATATCGCGACTTGTCGCGTAGCTCACATCGCATTCACGCCCATGAAAGCGGGCGATGACAACACGAAGATCATGAATGAAGTCGGACTTTCTTGATTCGACGTAGCCCAAATGATCGACCACGTACTCCAGAATCATCCGCTTGCTGAAGCCACTCGGCGAATTGGTGACATGCGAGCGGGAGAGCGCTCGAAAGATCCCGTCGACCCGCTGCGCGAAGAACTTTCCGCGGTCGGCAAGCAGTGTCGTCAGGGTCTCGCGCACCGTCGCCGGCTCAAAGGCGGGCGTCTTGTGCTGGCGGATTTGATCTGACCATTCATGGCGCAAGGCCGCCGGCATGAGCTCAAGAACGTCCGTGAGCGTTATCGCCTTTTGCCAATACTCTGCATCGAGCGCCTTGACCGCCGGTTCCGCCTCAAAAGACGGTGCCACGCAGTACGCGCGCCTGTCATGCTCATCTACGTTAGAAGCCTCCACGAAGTAGTGGAGAATACCCCCGGATTTTTCGCTGGCCAGTTCCGCGAAAGCTTCGATCTTAAGCTTCTTGGCTCGGTGTTCTGCAAAGAGGCGATCAAGCGGCGTTTCGATCGCAAGATAGCCTTGCCCCCCCGGAAATGCACTGCTGTCGTCGTCGAGGAGAAGCTCCGCAGACACCGTGCCGACGGACGCCAATGCTTCAGACTCCATGATTCCCATTTTTACACTCCTTCCGATTAGATGCGCGAGCATCACACTCGCACTTGAAGGGCCGAAGGCCCGATTTGCCTTGCACCGTACTGGCGTAACGCGGGGTGATACGCAAAAAAAGGCTCTCGGACGAAGTCCAAGAGCCTGGGGTTAAGGATCGCACGTCCAGAAAAGCGACGTTTCAGCCGGACGTTTCAGTCTGCGGCCGATTGGATCATGCGCTCGGCAATCTCGTTGCGCAGTTGCGCCGGATGCGTGAGCGCCCAACGAGCCATCCGAAGGGGCAGATCTTCGAGCGAAAAGTGCCCTTCCTCGATCTGGCGCGACACCCATGACGCAATCTGTTCTTCGTCCAGCGCGTCGGCGGCCGGTGTTACCTGGAACACATGAGAAGCGTGTGTGTCTACGTAAGCATCCAAGCCTCCGGTTAAAAGACCTTCACCCGTGCCGCGTGACACAAGACGGTACAAGTTGCCGACCAGGTGCTCGGATTCTCCTAGCGCATCGCGATAGCGTACTTCGAGCGCAAGATGAAGGATCGCTTCATCGGGGCGTCCGCTCAAGGTCACGAGCCAGGCCGAGGCGGACAGGGCGCCGCTCTCCAGGAGTTGGCCGTCCCTCAACTGAGCATCTACGACGTTGCCGATCCCTGCGTTGGCGACGATTCTGTCGACATCGGCCCGATCGCGGGCATAACCGAGCGGCACTGATGTACTCTCTTCGTCCACGACAGGATGCAGATGCGCCGGACGGCCCGGGTGCAACTCCGAAAGGCAAGCCTGCACTTCGCTTCCAGCCTCGTTGCTCAGGTCGATGATCGTTTCACCGGTGAGCGGCAGTTCTTCATCGCCCCTGATCTCATCGATGACGTAGTAACCCGATGAGATCAGATCAGGATCTTCCCAGAAGACCTCTTCGCCGCTTTGCTTTGCCTGAAACCAGGCGTAGTCTTGATCCGATTCCATTTCTTGCTCCTTCGATTCAATTATGGCCCGCACTTACACGCAGGGCAGGTTGAGCGCCTTCAAACCATCAGGGGAGCCCTGAGGATCGCGTCAGGCACAAATATGGTGTCGCCATAGTGAGAGGCCACCAGACAACGCAAACCAGCGATCAAAGCAGACTTGCCTTCTGCCTCGACGTGGTTCGCAAGATGAGGCCCGTTGAGCTTCTTGGCTCGCCAGCGAACGAGGAGCAGAGCCCCATCGCTCGGGCGCTGGTAGTACACGGGCTCGACCGCAATTCCCTCGCGAAAAAGGATCTCGGCTCCTTGACCGGTCATTTTCGACGGCGCCCAGACCCCCATGACACCGGGGCCATAGAGCGTACGCCCATCAACGAGATCGAGCTGGAACGCATGAACCTTCCCCACCGCCCAATCGAGCGGCGTATCGAGAAGCGAACGTGTTGCGACGATCATGAAGAGCTCCTTTCAGTTCCAGATTTGCCGTAAGCGGGAATCGCCACAGCACAGACCTTGCCCACCGTTGGATTGATGCCGTGCAATAAAAAAAGCCATTCGCGACGCGAATGGCTTTTTGGTTGAAATGGGCGCTTACCGTGGGGCTGGCAAGGCATTTGGTGCCGCTCGGGAGAGCCGGCGATTCAGCTTTGCCACCAATTCGGGGGAACTCGGCAGCACATGCGCCGCTCTGCTCGTCTTGAACCACTGCAGCGTGAAGTACGGGAACTCACACTGGCCACTTTTCCCACTGACGAAGTGCCTCATGAAGTGATGATGAGCAGCATTCCGATGATCCGGATAAGGCTTCCCATCCATGACGTGAAATGCTCGATTCAGATCATCGATCTTGTTGACGGTATCGAGCGATGGGTACCCCCCGCCATATCCAAGAAAATGGGTGAGGATGATCTTCTTCCCAAAGCACTGCGGAAGATTGCTGGCGTAGTTCCACGAGAGCCCCTGAAAGAGTTCGAGGATGGCCTCATCGAGCAATTCTTCGCGATGCGCGACGTAGGTCTCGAACGTATCTCGCACATTCTCGAGTGTGAATTCCATGACGTCAGCAGTATCGATCTTCGTTTTCCACAGCGCGCGAGCAGACGCGCTGAGGGATGACCGTAACCCAGACTGCGAAATCAGTCGCTCCCAGTAGCAGGCGTCGATGCGCCGGACAACCAGAGCGACCTCGTCCATCAGCGAGAATCTGCGGAAGACGTAATCCCGGCCGCCGAGTGCAATCTGAAACGGCGACATATCAGGGCGCCAGAGCCTGCTCGCCGCAGATAGAGCACTCGCTGCAGTTCGGACATGCCCTACGACCATCTCGCGCTCTTTCAACAACTGCCCGACCGATATCGAGGGGACGAGCTCACAAGTATCTTGCATGGCTCGCTCCTTAGCCTATTTGCCAGTCACCAGAAGGCAGCTCTCGCATACCCTTGGTGCACGGATACGTAACCTTCCCATCAGACCATTTGACGGCACACCGAAGACCCGTGCAGCCCTCCATGCGGCATCGATAGGATGCCCCAGTCGCAACACCGGTCATTGCGCCGTCTCGGCTTTCAACTTTTGTTCCCTTTTTCATTGTTGGATCTCCTAAGAATTTGAACTTGGATCAGGTTTCACCAGGAGAACTCAATCGTCTCGATCTGCGCCAGGTTGATCAGACCACACTGCTGATCCTCCAATGGCGTTTCTCCACACAGAAAATTTCCAACCAGCCGGAACGGGCTCTCGAGAACCACCGACCGCCCCGATGCAAGGCGAACGGCAATTACACTGACGTGCTCCATTTCCCTGCCGGTATTGTTGAGAAAGCGATTTCTCATCTCTTGCGACGGGTGCGATAAATACGCCCCCTCCAGATACTGAGCAACGTCAGGCTCATCGTTCAACGCAGCGGGATTCTTCTGAGCCTCGATGACACTTTCTTCCGAAAGTGCGGTCACGATCGCCATCGCTTCCCTCAAACGACCCTGAGCCTCACGAACGAACCCCCCGGGCTCACTCGTTTCCTCGCCATCGAGAAGCGCGATCGCGTCATCCAGGTGCCCCCGGATTGCGGATAGTTTTTCCATTACTGACTCCTTTCGAGATTGATCTGCCCTTCACGAGCAGAACTTACGCCGCGGCCAATCATGGACCGTGGATGAATGAGATCACCTAAATTTATTGAAACTCATTTGAGCAAGGGAAGATCGTCCTTATGAACGAATACATGTTCGATCCGACTGTGGTCGAAGTAGAACACGCGGACCCCTCTGTACTTGCTCTTGTGAAAACTGACAGCCCAGTCATCTTTCATCGCGAGATGCCTGTCGTAGCCAAGCTTACGTTCAATCTGTGCAAGGCCAGCGCAGCGTCTGCGCAACGTCGCGTAGAGCACGGGCCTTGCGCGTTCGACCATCTTGCTGATTTCCTCACCAAATAGCCGATTATCCATATCGCCATCGCCATCACAGCAACGGGTATAGAAGACATAGGCCCCTTTTTGGGAAACGTTCTTGTGCAGCACGAATTCGGCAGCTTTGCTCATCTCTTACTCCTTCTCAGTGATGCGCCCGTCTGGGATCGACGCAAAATTCGTTGTATGAAGATGGACAACGATCGTCACATAAGAAACGCGCAGAGAGGCCTGAACGCCAGCAAGATGACGCGACCGCAGCAAATTAATTGATCAGGGCGTTCGCGAGTATTTCTCCATTCAACTGCAGTAGCATCACCTAAAACTTTGATCAAGACCGCAAGAAAAAAGCCGACTTCGAAGAAGTCGGCTTTGGGGTTAAAACGCGGGAGTCAGGCAGCCGCCTTGAACCCCGCCATCGGCGCCACCACCTCGTGGCCCGCCGCAAAACGCTTGATCGCTTCAGCAACCGCCTTCGCGATTAACCGGAACGGCGTATACACAACCGCCTGGCCGAGAATCTCGTGCCCAAGGGTAATGCCAACGTTGGCAACGAGATGCTCGGGAACACCTTTCATACGCGCGTGCTCAGCCACCGTCGGCAAGCGCAGCAACTCCGGGTTTGATGGATTAACGAAAAAAGGGTCGGTAGACCGCCGCTTTGCCATCCCTTTGGTCAGCGTCGAAATTGAATTTTCACCCCCTGTGAATAGCTGCATCCTGAAACCCTTACCCGCGGCCTTGTCTCGCACCTCTTTGTCCTTGAGATACGTCATCGGCGACCAGCTCGGATCATCCAGAGGCACGGGATCAAAGACATCCGAGAGCTTGCGCTGCTCGAACACCGGAGGCGTAACGCTTTGGAGATCGAACGCGATGCCTTTGGTCATCGCGACGAGACACCAACGCTGCCGGGCCTCGAGCTCCCCCCAGTCGGTACCCAGGAATTGCCGCTCCTGCACGTGATAGCCCAGCTCACTGAGCTGCTTGCGCAGAATCGCAGCGCTCGCGGTGCTGGCATATTGCGGAACATTTTCCCAAAGTATGCCAATAGGATTTAGCTTTACCAGCATGGCGATTGCCGCTGCGATGAGATGACCGACATGCTCATGATCTTCCATCATGGCGTTTTTGTTACGCGCCTTTCCTGCGACGCTGGCCCCAGAGCAGGGAATTCCGCAGTCGACAAGATCAACCGGCTGAAGTCTTTTGAGGACCTCATCATCGAAAGCGACCTCCTGCAGCGGGGCATTGAGCACGACGGTGTATTGGCTGAGCGCGTCGTTGTGCTCGAGTGCATGGTCGACAAGCTCTTCCCGGATTTCATTAGCCATCAGCATGTGCGGCATCAGACCTGAATCCTTGATCCCCTGATGCACCGCGTGCGACAGGATCCCGCCACCAAGCGCAATACCACCGGTCGACAACCCCCCTTGAGCGACGTGACGCTTGACGCGCTCGAGGCGCTCCTGACGGCGCAGGTCCGAGGCGAGCGCACTCACGTAGATCTGCCCCCGGCCAAACACCACGCGTACGACTTCGCAGCCGGCAACCGGAGAGAGCGTCTCCTTGGAGTTGATGTCGATCACCGGCACGGTACGTTCTCCGCGCTTTTTCTGCGACACGATGCGCTCGCCTTCAGGAGCGAGCTTGATCAACAGACCCTTTCCTGAGCGCTGCACGACGAAGCGCTGCCCTGGCTCGAAGCCGGCACGGCGCGCGTTCTCGCACGAGACCCAGACACGCGGTGCACCACGGTTGGTGCCTACTTTTAAAACTGAAATTCCAAGCATCTTCTGCTCCTTTCGGTGAACGCCGTGAGGTCACTCACGGCAAGTTGCGTTGTCTCCGCCTGGCGCCACGGCGCCGTATATGGCGAGTCGCCGCGCTTTATGTGAGCGCGTACGACCAAGGGCTTCACAACGCCACCCGCTGATCGTTGAGTCGATCGGCTTCATTCCTCGAAGGAGTCCTACGTCATGTTCAAGATGCTCATGCAACCCGCGACCGCCCGTATCATCGCGATCGATGGCAACACTGTCCTTTCCGGGCAGATCGGCAGCAAACTGACTCGCAACTTCTTCGGGAATGAGGAAGTCGCCGTCAAGTGGTTCAATACGCTCAAAGGCGAAGCTGTCTGGTGGGAAGCCGATATTCCGGTGACCTCCGCAGTCGAGTTCGAGCACGTCATGAAGCTCGTCGGACGCGCCGCATCCGATCGGATGCTTCTCGTCACCGACAGCCGGTACCTCATGAACTGCCTCTGGGAAGTGCTTTTCGCCCTTGGAGCCAAGGACCTCATCGAGTACCGCAAAGACGCTCCCGCGCACCTCGCGCTGGAAGTCACCCATGAATCGCCCTGGTATCTCCGACTGGGCAATGCAGTCCGTACCGCAGTTCATGACGCCCTCATCAGCGTCAAGGCCACTTTCGCATAGGCCTTTGTCACACCCCAAGCCGCAGATCCTTCGGATCCGCGGCTTTTTCCCGTCTGGCGCCAGCCGGCCTTAAGGCGTATGCCGGCCCGTCGCGCCATCTGGCCACAACGCGACTGCGCCAGCCCGGCGCCCCCCCCTGACGATGGAGAAAACGATGAAGAACGAACAATGCGCTACCCGAACCTTCCCGGTTGGCATGGAGGTCGGTGCAAGAAGGTGGCCGTACGAGAGCGCTCATCCGGCCTGCTGGCTCGAACCGCTCAAAGGGATCGTGCTCGCGCCTGATGATCTGCGAGCATGGGAGCGAACCTGGTATGGACACTCGCAGGCCGCAGTCGACGCGCACCTTGCCTGGTGCCGCCAGGAAAACCTGCTCGACGACGCCCTCCCCGTCCTCTGGACGTCGGCAAGTGGGGAAGCGTTCGTATTCTGGAGCGAACCGAACCTGTTGCGCCCCTACGCTGAGGACCTTGCTCTATGGAAGGAGGCGAAGGCCTTCGCCTTACGGTCCTTGGAACGCAGACGGGAGACGGTCGAGGCTGAGGGGTTCAATCATGCACAGGCGCTGTTTGCATAATTAGCGCGCATGAAAAAGACCCCAAAAGCGAAGCTTAAGGGGTCTTGGAGAGGCGTTCTAGACTATGGCGTCTAGACGCTGAAGCATACGCTTCAAACAAAGTCATACTTTTGTATGACCAAAGTCTAATGGATTGAACCAGAAGACCAGAGGCTGCAAGGCCTGATGACGTTGTGGAACAGACTATACACGACCCTGTTTCCAGTATCAAGTACGTCGAAAACTGTTCTTACTGCATTCTTCCTATACCACTAACAGCATAGATCGAACAGCATAGTGAAACAGGCGTTCGCCAGGTGCGTGTGTGCCCCTTGCGACTCTCGGCGCGGACTGCCACCGCTCTGCACACGGTCTTATCAGGCCGCGGCGCTCCAACCAGGAACAACGAAAAAAACGCCGTCAGGGAACTGCGGCGCCTCAACCTTGAAAGGAGACCCCATGATCAAGAAGATGTTCGCCCGCTGGGCGTTTACGAAAGAGGTACGCGCCTCGATCGCACGAACCCTGGACAAGCTGTCCTGGATGGGCCTCGCGGTTTTCACCGCTGCAGGACTCGCGATGCATTCGTGGGCGGTCGCGATCGCGACTGCGCTGTGGTTCGCGCTCTTCCAGGTGCTTGCCCACGTGGTGCTCGGCCTTGCGTACCAGGAAGAGAAGGCAAGACCGGCCTCCGGTGACACCCCGAATCCGCACAGCCGACTTGCCACGCCCTCGGAAGGCGATCGCGCACCGCCGGCTTGAAGAAACCTGCAACTGCAGCGGTTGAACACGCCTTTGGGTTCAGTTCATTTTCTTCATACGGTAGGGCAAGGAGCCAACCATGTTGAACCTTACAAACGCCGAGATTCTCGTGCTGACGATCCAGGGGATCACCGCGCTCAGCGCGCTCGTGATCACGATGGCTTGCGTGCACGCGAAACGACGCGAGACAAGGACAGGTTCGAAAGAACCGCACCGCTAACCACTCTGAGCCCCGACATCGTTTGGGGCTCATTTTCTTTTGGCAGGCCCTGCAGACCCCGCCTTTATGCGTGGGCTTCCTCCTATCAGGAACGCACCACCATTCTGGGCACAACCCAGTAATCCCACCTCACAGGAGAAGAAACATGAGTTCACACGACTGCAGCTTGCGCGGATCCGACCTCATCATCAAACGCGAGATCAAGCAGGAAGATGTCATCGAGGCGCTGCGAGTCTTCGCTGACGATGCCGGCCCTGGATTCACCCCTGACTCCGTCACTTTCGAGGACGGCGTGCTTGATTTCGGCATCGATTTTTATGGCTGGGGCGGAGGCGAGGGCGACGATAACGTGCAGGCCCTGGTGCAGAAGCTCTGCCAGATGATTGCCGATAAAGGCGCGCTGGTTCTGCGCGACTACGACACCGGCGACTTTGACCAGAGCCGCACCATTCTGGGAATCGGAAGAAGTGTTCACGACCGGCACCTTGCCAAGCTTGACTTCCAGCTCGACGAGCTACGCGACTCGCTTTCGGATCGTCTATCGCCGGCCGTTTTCGACACACAGTTTGCGCACCCGCTCCGCGCTGCAGTGAGCGCAACCTTCAAGCAAGGAGAAGACAGTGGACGAGAAGATGGTCTCGATTCGTCTGAAGGCACTTGATCGTCGGGTACAGGCAGAACGCAGTGCCTGCACCAACACCGCCTCAACACAGTGGCGGGAGCGATGTCTGGTTTTCATGGCTGTACGGACCACGATCGCAAAAGGGGGGATCTCCGATCTGCAGAAGTGCTTCAAGGGCCGGATCCCGGACCGCCAGCTCGAAAGGCTCTGGCGGGATGCGGAAACGCTATGGGGCGAACTCTTCCCGCCCCCGAAACGCTCCGGGCGTATGTGATGACGTTCAGCAAACATCCATCGCAAGGACGTTGACTACGGCGTGGTGCCAGGTCGGTCTTTGCCCGCCATGTCTATGACGGTTCGAAAGGAGCTTTGACTATCATGTCATTTCTAGTGCTAGGGGTTGTCGCGTTCCTCCTTGGGCAGAACGTCGCCCAAACCGAGGTTTCCTTCACGCGCCCAGTGGCTGACCAGCGTACGCAAACGATGCTGTTCATCCATGACAACTACGGCCGCCCGCTTCCGGCCGCGTCGGTCTATGTCTCCCGCTCGTTCTGAGCGGCGCCATAGCTGAACGACCCTGCTGTAGCCTGACTTTCCAGTAGGCTACCTCTCAGAGGCTTGGTGCATCGCACTGAGCCTCTTTTTTCGTCTACAGCGCGGACCTGCCCCCCCAATCAGAACTCCAACTGAGCCAGTAGACTTGAAGGTACGCCGTGCGCAAGATCCCCGAGCCCGCAGAGCTGGACCTTCACGGGCAACCTCTTTGTTGCGCCGAGCACGAATGACTCGAACTGCGCCAGATCCGGCTCCCAGTCATGATCGGCATGCCGAAATTCGCCGGCAGTGCCGTAGTGCTGATTGAAGGCCCGATTGGGAACTGTTACCACGACTCGCCGCGGGCGCTGGCGCAGAACCGCTCCAAGAAGCTCGGAGGCCATTTCAAAGGTCATATGCTCGAGCACCTCCGTGATGAGCACATCGGCCTCAAAGGGGATGGCCTGCGCGTGAAATGCACCGTGTAGCTCGATATGAAAGAGGCCCTCACGCTCGAGCCGGCGACTCGCAATCTCTCGTACAGCCCGAACTTTCTCGTAACCCACTGCGAACGGGTACCGCGGTGCGATCGCGACTAGGTAGGCCCCGGGCCCGCAACCGATGTCGACAAAAGCGAAGCCCCTGCCGTCGAAGCGCGGGATGATCTGTGCCATCCGGTGCTCGTGCGACCCACCCCAGTGGAGCACGTAATCGCGCCCCTCGAGGATCGGCGCAACCGCGGAGAACTGCGCGGAGTCGCGTAGCAGATCACGAACGAATACGTAGCGCACCAGATACGGGGCCTTCACGTCGACCAGCATCTGCGCGACCTCTCGAAGATGATCGCCTCTCTGCCCCCCTTCTTCCTCGCCTTCATAGAGCCTGGCCATCGAATTGAACACCGCCTCGACTCGCGCCGGAAGACTTCGAACAATCGACGCCTGATTGACGACGCCCCCTCTTGCGCATGAAGGCGCCCTCGCAGGGCCCAATCCAAATGCGACCTCGAACGTTGATCGAAGGTCTGCCCCAACGCGTTTGATCATCAACTTCTCCGAACTGGACCTTTAACCATTGTCCAGATCTCGCCCGCACAGCCCAAACAAGCTGCCGTGGGTCGCCTGGATGCATATGGCTCGACGTCAAGTCATCTGTGACACAACGCACTACGCCGCCCCGCGGCATTCTCACAGAGGAGTCATCATGCTTGACGATGCAATGGTCGCTAACGCGACCCCTAAAACCAAACGCGCACCGAAGGCCACGCGGCGAGACGAGCCGGCACCCCTCGATAGGCATCAGCTCACTGCCGGCACACCTGTTCGAAGACGTGCGAGCGACATGTTCGGCGCTGCCTTCGGCACCACTGAACTCCCCGGATTCTCTCCAGGGCAACAAACGCCCCAGGCTGACCCGCACTACCTCTTCCGCGAGGACCATGTGCGAGTAGGTCTGCTGTGGCTCTCGGGACGCATCAAGAAGTCGCTTTATCTCTCTGGCCCCACTTCAGCCGGGAAGACATCCTTCGTCGAGCAACTTTGCGCTCGGATGGGCTGGGAGGTTTTCCGTTTTGCCGCACATCGCGACGTCGAACTCGTCGATCTCACCGGAAGCATGGATCTGACGCGCGACGGAACGGAGTTCAGTCCTGGCCTGCTCTACAAGGCCATGACAGCACCCGCTGGGGTACTCCTCATCGACGAGATGGATCTGCTTCCGCCAGCAGTGTCTGCCGGCCTGCATACCGTGCTTGACGGCAAGCCGCTGTGGGTTCCCCAGGCGAAGGAATTCATCTATCCGGGGCCCAACTTCCGGCTGGCCGCGACGGGCAATAGCTCCGGGCTAGGCGATTCCACCAAGCTCTACAAGGGCGTCCAGCGGCAGAACATCGCCACCATCCGGCGCTTCTTGCATGTCCGCGTGGACTACTTGAGCGAAGAAGAGGAGGCCGGTCTGTTGAAGCGCCTGGTACCGACCCTGGATCCTTACGCGGCGCAAGTGATGGTGAAGGTCGCCAAGCTCACGCGAGACGCATTTGTCGGATCCGCATCGGCTGACGCGATTCACGACGAGGAGCTCGATGTCGTCATCAGCACCGACACGCTGCTCACATGGGCGAAGCTCACTTTGGCATTCGAAGCCTCCCCCGCCCTTCGAGCAAGCGGCAGAGACCCCCTTGAGGAAGCCCTCAAGCCCGCTTTGCTCGATTGCATCAACGACCCGGGCAACGCGCACAAAGCACACGCCATCAAGGGTTTTCTCGATCGCGTCCGAAAGGAAATGATCCAAGGCAACACCGCCTCCTGATGTTCAAGGAGGCAACACCGGCCTGGTTGTGAAAACCCGGCCCTTCTACCGAAAGGAGCTTTCCATGAAGTTTGCACTCATTGCTGCAGCGCTTGCCGCGGTAGCGATCCAGCTTTGGGCAGGCGTCTCTGCGGGCGCCATCGCAATCGACTCCATCGCTACGCACCTGGTAGCGCGAGACATCCAGCTTCAGAAATTTTGAAGCCTACTCCCCCAAAGAGGCGAACCCATCGGGCTCGCCTCTTTTTCTGCCCGATCCAGGAGCTCTTATTGGATCGCGTCTATTTACCACGATTACAACGTCGCCTTACCCAGCCAGAGGTAGCTTCCGCCCAATCCAGCCATCCCCCGCGGAGATCGCGATCATGAAACTCCCCCTGTCCTTCCGCTCCTACTTCCCCCCAAAAACTTCGGCCGTCGAGCCACACCTGTGTTGCGTCGTTGCTTACGACACGGAACACAGCGAAATCCAACTCTTTAACTATCCGAGCGTTCTCGGGCATCGCGGCGAATTCCACTACTCCGGATCGTCGACCCACTTTGAAGTGCTCGTCGCAAAGATCACGTCACTTCGAGAACGGGCAGGGAAAGCCGTGACGCACATCGAAATCGCTCGTCTTGAAGACGCGGCACGTGCCTTGCAAGACCGCCTAGGGCTCCGTGATGCATCACTCTCCGCTCGAGCCATTCGAGGCTGCCTTGCCGATGTGCCGCTCTCCTTCTCTCTGATCGAGATCCCCGAATATCCCCCCCCCTTGACTCATCCCGAACTAACACCCCTGTGACAGTCACGCGAAGCGTTCCCGCCTCCTCTTCAACTTGCTTTCTCTCTCACCCCTCCTCCTTCAGGCCCGCACTTGCGGGCTTTTTTTTGTTCACGCCCGTCTCGTCGGCATACTGACTCGATGGAATCCACCCTGCTTCCCATCCTCGAGTGGTCGGGATGCTCTTTAAGCATCCTCGGCGCCTATCTGCTCGCGCGCAACGATCGCCGATCACGCTATGGCTTTGTTGCCTTTCTTTTCGCCAATGCCATCTGGTTCGGTTATGCCGTGATGACAAGCGCGCCCGGCCTCGCACTTCAACAGATCGCATTCACTGCTACGAGCGTGTATGGGATCCGGACGTGGTTTGGGCACAAGAACCCCCAAGAAAGCACAGAGACCTCGAGATGCGACCGCTCCTGCTAGTTGTGATACTCCTTTGCGCCGCTTGCGCAGGACCGCGGGAGCCCGTCAGATCAATTGCCTCCGTCGATCGCTATCTTACCGATCCGACAGCACAGTCATGCAAGGCGCCATTACGCCGATAAATGGTCGCGCTTATAGGAGCGTGTTCGTCCACTTCGATTGCAACGTGCTTGCTTGATGAATCAAGCGAGACCTTCAGTCGCAAACGGCGACACAACTCAAAGGAGCAACACCATCATGTTCGGTAACAAGTCCAACGCCTCGATCCAATTCGCCCGATTCAACGCCGCAACTGGCAAGTTCGTGATCGACCACAAGGCGCCGGCCGAAGGCGCTGTCGAGCACGCCCCAGGGAAGTGGCGCACGAGCTTCGACAGCGTCGAAGGGATCGTCTCGCGTGTTCAGCACTCCGTCGACTCCGACCCCCAGGGCGAACCCAAGAACATCGTTCGTCTGCGCATCAAGGATCCGAAGAGCAACCAACCCGACGCCCTGGTCACGTTCACAGTGTCGGCGCTCTGCGTCGCGAAGATGCTGGGTGCGCTCAACGCCTGCGATCTGCGTGAACCGGTACGTCTCGTTGGGTCCTTCTTCCCGAAGGGCGCCACCTCGATCGGCGACAAGAAACTCGATCGCCCGCTCGAGAACGACCAGGTCTTCCTGTCGGTTTTCAACAGTGACGGGTACGTCACCCCCAACTTCGGCAAGAACGACCTTCCCAAGGCCGTGGAGCACAGGGTCGGGAACAAGAAAATCTACGACACCAGCGAGCGGGAGAACTTCACGCTCGAGTTGATCAAGCACCTGGAGAGCGTCTGCAGCAAGCTGCACGACGGCAAATCGAACGCCCCGCGCACCACCGCTCCGGCCCAGGCCGCCTCGACGTCCACTTCGGTTCCCGAAGGCTTCGACGGCATGCCCAACGACGACCTGCCGCCTCCCAGCGCCTACGAGCACGATTTCGACGGAAATCCGTTCGCTAGCGCCTAACTCACCCCAACCCTCCAGAGCTTCGCTCAGGAGGGTTTTTTCTTTTCGACGATCAACCTCATTTGGGAGCCCCTGTGCGTACACCTGCCGTCATTGAGTCCGCCGCGCCCTCACACCCGATCGCTCTCACCCTTGCTGGATTTGTTGACTACACACGACGCTGCGGGGGGCTCGGCGCGGATCTCGCCGCTGAACTTGTTTTCGAGTTCGACGCGACGTCCAAGACGCTAACTGTCTACGGCGGGCAGCGCGCAGCAGCCTTGGCGACGCATGCACGAATCCAGTCGCTTTTGGTTTGCGTTCACGACTACTGGTATCAGGGGGGCTCCGAGGACGTCCCCGTCGTTGAACTTGTACTGCCTGAGTCCAGCCGCCTGCATTAACAGTCCTAAAGAGGCGCCTTTTGCGCCCCTTACACGACTGCGTCCTCAAGTGCGTGTTCGAAAAACAATTTCCACGCGTTTCCACAATCCAGCGCTTTCTCTCGCTACTTCAATGGCTTACATGTCTTCTGTTGTCATGTAGCTCGTTTCTTTTTGCGACCTCGCTTCGGTATTCTGGGTTGCATGAAAGTAGCTTATCGACTCCTCTTCGTGGGTTCTCTTCTCGGCGCAAGCTCTGCCTCAGCAACGTGCTGGGACGAAGCCGCGGTCGAGTACGGAATTCCTGCGAACGTCCTGAAAGCCATTGCCAAGGTTGAGAGCAATTTCAATCCCAAGGCGGTGCGCAAGCCTTTCATTGCGGGCAACAAGGATGGCTCTTACGACGTCGGACTCGTACAGATCAACTCCTCGCACTTCAGCAGGCTCGAGCGCGAGTTCGGAATCAGTGAAAAGCACCTGTACGACGGTTGCACGAATCTGAAAGTAGGCGCGTGGATCCTGGCGGACAACATCCGCCGGCTCGGATGGAACTGGAACGCCATCGGCGCCTACAACGCCGGCTGTGCCCGCATCAGTAAAGAGTTGTGCACGAAGCTTCGTCTGACGTACGCCAACAAAGTGTATGCCGCGCTGCAAAAGCTCGACTCTGGCGCGATCGTAACGACGCTTGCCTCGCCAGCCCAAACCTCCTACGGCAATCCGGACACGCCTCTTCATTACGCGGATGCGCGCACGTCGATTCAGAGCAGGCAACCGGTTTTCGTCTCAATCGATCTTCTCTCGGCCAGCCGCGGAACGGCCGCGCAGGTCAGCTATTTCGGCGACGCGCTATGAATAAGAACCTCCCTCGCCTCCTGTCGTTCGTCATCGCAACATCCCTTGTGGGATGCGCGTCGATGCAGAGCGAAGAGTCCAGTGCAAACGCTGTCCAGCAACCGGAGACGCAGGAGAGGATTGTTGTCGGACAAGGCTCCATTCGTGGCTACGACGAATACATCGCGTGCCTTGAAGGCCAGGCATGCGCCAAGCCATCTGACAAGTATCTGCCGGCATCACAGAACAAGCCGCCCACCACATCAGCAGCTCCTGCGAGCGGGACATTCCATCGCGTTCATTTCGAGTGGTCCAAGAGCGTGGTTACTGCAAGTGAGCGCGCAAAGCTCGCTGCTTTCGCCGCCGCACATGCGCGTAACGCGAAAGAACTTGAGATCCGCGGAGGCACCGACCCGACAGGTTCCGAAGTGTTCAACCTCAAGCTCGCTCAGAGCCGGGCAGATGCTGTCAAGCGCGAACTGATCGAGCTTGGGGTTCCTGCGACACGAATCAAGTCGTTACGGCACTCGCCCTGCTGCGATCAGCCCCCAGGGGCCGGACCCATGACCAACCAGGATCTTCGCAGAGCCGATATCCAGATCGAGATCTTCACGGGAACAAAGAAATGAACGCTCCTTTTGCATCGAAAACGCATGAAGTTGGCTACAGGGCAGTTCTCTTGCGCGAAGAAACAAAGGAAGCCCTCCGTGAGTTTCGTTGCGCACTGCCCGACCGCGATCTCAATCAGGAGCGTCGGCTTGTGACGGCAGCGATCGAGCTCGTATTGACCTCCCCGGGTCTTCACAAGGCTTGGCTGGACCGTGTGGTCGAGGTTGTTCGGAAAGACATCAGCCAGGTGCAGAGCGCCTGACGGATCAGTAGTGAAGCTGTTCAGACGACGAGACGACGAGACCTATTCCTCAACCTCAAATTCTGGAGAAAGTCCCATGAACTTCATCAAGAACCCCGCCGCCCGCAAGTCCGCCCTCCTCGTCGGCCTGATGGCCGCCGCCGCCACCGCCAGCGCCTCGACCGAGGGCAGCGAGTTCCAGGCCCTCTACGACATGCTGGTCGGCTGGTCCGAAGGCTACCTGGGCAAGGCGCTGGCCATCGCCGCCTTCCTGACCGGCGCCATCGTCGGCTTCGCCAAGAGCACCGCCATGCCGGCGCTCGTGGGCGTGGTCTTCGCCGTCGTCTTCTCGATCGGCCCGGGCATCATCTCCGGCATGATGACCGCTGTCATCTGATCGATCGCGCACGGAGCGCGGCCGATCCGCGCTCCGTGGCCTGTAGCACCGCACCCCGCATACCGCCACTCAAGGAGCAATCGACATGAACTTCATCAAGAACCCCGCCGCGCGCAAGTCCGCCCTCCTCGTCGGCCTGATGGCCGCCGCCGCCACCGCCAGCGCCTCGACCGAGGGCAGCGAGTTCCAGGCCCTCTACGACATGCTGGTCGGCTGGTCCGAAGGCTACCTGGGCAAGGCGCTGGCCATCGCCGCCTTCCTGACCGGCGCCATCGTCGGCTTCGCCAAGAGCACCGCCATGCCGGCGCTCGTGGGCGTGGTCTTCGCCGTCGTCTTCTCGATCGGCCCGGGCATCATCTCCGGCATGATGACCGCTGTCATCTGATCGAGCTCAATTCAGATCCGGAGCGCCCCATGAACGAAGAACGTCGCTATCTCGTTCCTCAGCGTCTTGATGATCCGCCCAAGTTTCTTTGGTGGGATTTCGATGTGGCGTTAGTCTTCATGGGGACGCTCGTATTTGGATTGGCCGTAGGCCACATCCTCTCGTTCATGCTGCTTGGGGCCGTACTCGCCTCTATGTATCAGAAAACGAAAGTTGGTCAGCATCGCGCGTTCGGCATGCACCTGATGTACTGGTATTTGCCTGTTACTTTCGGTTTCAAGAGAACGCCTCCGTCGTGCATCCGTGAATTCATCGGCTGAGCGTCGTCAGGCTGTCGATTAAGACCCATTTTTTCAGACACCGAGACAATGGACGCAAAAAAACTCTCATATGAGATCGAGGTGAAAGCTGGTTTCAGCCGCGTTTTTCAAGCCGTCCTCGCACTCTCTCTTGCAACCAATCTCGCGCTGGCTGTTGCATACGCAACCTCTGAAAAAACCATTCGGACGGTTCACGTCCCTCCGCACATTGAGAAGACCTTCTGGGTGGAAGGCAAGCGCGTTTCCGTTGAATACCTGGAAGGCATGGGGATTTTCATTGCAGGCCTCCTCCTGAACACCACTCCGAGCACGGTCGACTATCAGCTTCAGACTGCACTGAAGTATATGGACCCCAGAAACTTTGCTGAATTGCAGAGGCGTCTGAGAAGCTCCGCTGAGCACGTGAAGAAAGAAGGCATTTCCAGCTACTTCACCTATGTCAGGATCAGGGTCGACGAAAAGAGTCAGCGCGTCGCACTGACCGGCAACCAGGAAGTCTGGATCGGCGGAAAGCGTATCAGTGAACGTCGGGCAGCTTATCTTCTCGCGTTCGAAACGCTGGATGGACGAATCACCCTTACGGATTTCAGAGAGACGAATGAAAATGACCCTTTCGCGCCTTTGCAAGACACTGCTTCTCAGTAGTGCGCTGGTTACCCAAAGCGCATTTGCACTCCAGATTCTCGACGCGGTCGAGGGAAAAACGCTCTACGCGAAGATCTCCGCAAAAGAACCTTCTCGTGTTTCGCTTGATGGGGGAAAGTTGCGCAAGCTCATGTTCGACGCAACAGAGCTTCAGGTCGAGCCCGATATCAGCACCGGCCAAGCTTTCATCCGCCCACTGGTCTTCGACAAGCCGATCAACATCTTCGCGATTGCCGAGAACGGCGCGACCTACACGCTGCTCCTGCAGTCTGTTGACATCCCAGCTGAGAATGTCATTCTCCGCGACCTTAATCGCAAGGCCGCAAACGTGCCGCCGATGGAGCGGCAAGGGGATTACGAAAAAATCATCCGATCGATGATTGTCGGCATGGCTTCGGGGCAAGCCCCTGAAGGGATCGAATTCGAGGCCACCCAGCAAGAATACGCCCTCTGGGAAGGTGCCAGGCTGATCCTGACAGGTCGGTACACCGGTCGCAATGTAATTGGCGAGCGATTCAAGCTCATCAATGCCAGTACGGGCGTCATGCGCTTGGCAGAGCAAGAACTCTACCGCAAGGGCGTTATCGCGGTCGCCATCGAGCATCTCAATTTGAACCCTGCCCAGGCAACCGACGTTTACGTGGTTCGGACGACAGCTTCGGGGAACTAAGATGCCGAAAATCACCCCTGGTAAAGCCGCAACGCCCGTCAGGAAAAAGCAGCTGGTCATTCTCGCAGGACTGGTTGTCTTCATCGGTGCGATTGTCCTGATCGCAGCCATGATGGCGAACGACACCAAGCCGCAACGCCCCGTGCAAAAGAAGGAGAACATTTCCGAAAAATCCTTCCTGCGCCCTTCCGACCAGGTCGCTCCGTCCGATGCGTGGCGTGCCCAGGAGGGATCACGGATCGATGCGCTGACCCAACAGTTGGACGCAATGCGCAAGGAGCTCGAGGCGCAACATCTGATCAGCAAACAAGCGCTCGAGGCAGCGAACAAAGCCAAGGAGCGCGAAAGCGCCGTCTCGCTGCGTACGCCACCGCCACCGCCCGAACCCGCAGTGACCGATTTGGAGGCCATTCCGCCCCAAGTAACGCCTCGCCCGCCCGTCCGAGTCGGCGCGGGCGGCCCACCGAACGCGCCGCTTCAACCAGTGATGCCGCCACCCAGGCTTCTCGCGAGCATCGACCTGATGGAGCCGCAGATTGCCAATGCAAGGGGAAGCGGCCAGGGCGCGTCGGGCCGTGGTCGCAATCAGGATAAGCCGCAAACAGCGGAGAACTTCCTGCCGTCAGGAACCTTCATCCGGGCGATCAACCTGTCGGGGCTGGATGCCCCAACAGGCGGACAAAACCAGAATGACCCTCATCCGGTTGTGTTCCGCCTTGCGGATCACGCCATGCTCCCCAACAAGTTCCGCGCCAATTTGAAGGAATGCCGAGTCACCGGCAATGGTTACGGTGACATCAGTTCTGAACGAGCCTTCATCCGCTTGGATCGACTCAGTTGCATCGACGAGAACGGTGGCGCCATCGACGTCGCAATCAAGGGCTACGTCGCTGGCGAGGACGGAAAGGCGGGCATGAGAGGCCGTCTGGTTGAAAAGACCGGTCAGATTCTGGCCAACGCGCTTCTCGTTTCAGTGGCAGGAGGTATCGGGCAGGCATTCTCCGCAGACGCGACGTCGACCTCGACCTCCGCGCTTGGTTCCGTCAGCACGGTCAACCCCGGGAAGGAATTTCAATCCGGCTTCGGAGAGGGCGTGAAGGACTCCATGGATCGGCTGGCCCGGTACTACATCGCACTGGCAGAAAAGATGTTCCCCATTGTTGAAGTCGATGCCGGGCGGACAGTCGATATCGTCCTGACGCAAGGCATTTCCATCGAGAGGCAATAAGCATGAAGACGACGAGACTCAAATCGCTCCTGGCCGCCATGATCATGGGCAGCGCGCTCCAAGCGGGGCCGATCTTCGCTCAGGAGCCTCCTGCGGCTCCCCAGGCTGCGGATCCTGCCGTGATCACCGCGATCAAGACCGCGTATCCCAACACCGCGTTCGATCAGATCAACACCACCCCCATCGAGGGGATCTATGAAGTCGTGATGGGCAAGAACATCGCCTACACGGATCGCACCGGACAGTATTTCCTGTTCGGCAGCCTCTTCGATATGCGCACCCAAACGGATCTGACGCAACCGAAGCGGCTGTCGCTGAACAAGATTGACTTCAACAAGCTGCCGCTGGCCGATGCAATCAAGACCGTCAAGGGCAAGGGTGAGCGTCAACTGGTCGTATTCGCCGATCCCAACTGTGGCTATTGCAAGCGATTCGAAGCCGAGATCGAGAAAGTCGACAACATCACCGTCTATACGTATCTCATGCCCATTCTCTCGCAGGACTCCATCGCGAAAGCCAAGGCGGTCTGGTGCTCGAAGGATCAGCCATCGGCATGGCGAAGCCTGATGGTCGAGAACGTCATGCCGGCTGCCGGCGACTGCGAGAACCCGATCGAGCGCAACGTCACGCTGGGACGTAGGTATGGCGTCAACGGCACCCCAACTTTGGTAGCGGCTGACGGCAGGATGCTGCCGGGCTACGTTGCGGCCGATCGACTCGAGGCGTGGTTGGGAGGTGCGCAATGAAACGCTTTGTCACATTGGGATGCGTCCTCGCGTCCCTCTCTGGTTGCGGCACCTTGAGTGGCCTCGGTGGCACGTCCGAATTTGCTTGTTCGGCGCCGGATGGCGTTTCCTGCGAATCGGTGTCCGGCGTTTACGCAAACTCCCTTGCCGGCACGCTTCCATCCCAACAGCGAAAGAAAGGGTCTAACAGCGAAGCCGACGGCTTCTCGGACAGCAACACGCCTCCTGCGTATATCGAGACCCTGCAACCGACTCTTTCGCCCAGGGACATGGCGGCGATGGACAGCGGCCTACCGATCAGACAGCCCCCGCGCGTGCTACGGGTTTGGGTTGCTCCCTGGGAAGATGAGAGCGGAGATTTACACGATCAGAAGTATTTCTATACGGTCGTCAACGCCGGGGGGTGGCTCATCGAAGCCAACAAGAATGCGATTCAGGAACGCTTTCGACCGGTATACCCCCTCGGTCGCCAACAGGATGGCGACTCGGACAAGCCAGCCCCGGCTCCTTCCCGTCCCCTTGGTGTACCAGGAAACTGATCATGGGCGCGCTTGAACATCTCAAGGCCTTCTTTCGGACCTCCTCGGAAGAGCGGGAGGAGTACGTCCCTCAGCCGTTGGCTGAACCGACGCGCGGCGCCGAGTTCAACCGCCTCGCTGACTTACTCCCCTACACCGGCTACATCAAAGAGAACGGGCTTTTCGTGATCGAGGGCGACACGCCGGGTTCCGTAGAGGCGCTCGGCTTCGTCCTTGAGATGGTGCCCCAGACGGGAGCGCCGCAGGAGATGGCCGAGATCCTGACAAGCGTCTTTCTTGGCGTTCCAGCCGGTACGTCCTTCCAATGGCAACTGCTCGCGTCTCCCGAAACGGAACCTTTCATTCGCGCGTACGAGAGCTGCCGAATCGATCCGGACAAGGTCCCCGAGACAGCGGCAGCGCTGAAGGAACAGTCCCGGCTGTATCAGACGCTCTTTAGCCGTCGGGCCGATCATTTCCGGAAGGGAGCGACGAGCCCCCTCATCCCAAATACCCCCTACCTGCTGCGTGATTTCCGGGTGATCATGGCAGTTACCGTCCCTGCGACCCGCATCGACGACGAAACGCTCAACGACACCATTCACACGCTTCGCGAATCCGCGATCACGACGCTGCGCACCTATCATCAGTATTCGCATACCTGGGGCCCGGATGACTTGATCAACTGGGTGGCAGTGCTCACTAATCCGCACAATTCACTGGTCCCCCACCCCCCCCGGTTGCACTACGACGACGGCCGCCTGATCCGCGACCAGATCGTCGCCCCGGACACGGTCATGCGCGTTGAGCAGAGCGGACTGAAATTTGGCCTGCCGCAAGATGGCAACGAAGTGGTTGCGCATGTGATGAGCGTTCGCAGTTATCCGCCGTCGTGCAATCTTCACAGCATGGGTCAGATCATCGGCGACTGGACCCAGACCGCGCTGGGCTACCCATGCCCGTTCCTCATCGCGATGACCGCGGTGACGAAGGATTACGAGACCTCCAAGAACCAGACGCAGATGAAGCAGGTTCGGGCGACCCAGCAGGCAGAAAGCCAGATGGCGAAGTTCCTCCCGGATATTGCCGAAAAGAAGCGGGACTGGGATATCGCACAATATTCATTCGAGGACGGGAAAGGTCTGGTCAATATGTCTCACCAGATCGTGCTCTTCGCTCCCCCGAAAACGGTGACCCGCGCGATCCAGTCTGCGGTCGCCGTCTGGCGCAACATCCAGTTCGAGCTCGTTTCCGACACTTACATGCAGCTTCAGGGCCTCTTGACTGCATTGCCGATGACGACCTCGGACTCGCTCCAGCGCGATATCAAGAATGCTCACCGCTGGTCAACCAAGACGATGTTCAATGCCGTAAACATGGCCCCCGTGCTGGGCGAGTGGACGGGCCTGTGCAAGGCCCCCGTGCTGGGCTTCTGGGGTCGCCGCGGCCAAGCCATGGGGATCGATCTCTTTGCGAACTACTCGGGCAATTACAACGCATGCGTAGTCGGCACGTCTGGGTCCGGGAAATCGGTGCTCCTGAACGACATCGCGCTGGGCTACCTGGGCGTGGGGGGGCGGTGCTGGATCATCGACGTCGGCCGATCCTACGAGAAGCTCTGCCAGACCGTTGGCGGGCAGTTCATCGAGTTCACCACGGATGCGCGGATCTGCCTGAACCCCTTCTCGATGATCAAGGACATCGACGACTTCGATGATCAAATGGGCATGCTGCGGGATTTGTTGGCGCAGATGATTTCTCCGAGCGAGCCGCTTGGGGACTATGAGCGATCGCAGATCGAGATCCACCTGCGCAGCCTCTACTACGAGAAGGGCAACGCCATGACGATGGATGATCTGGCGTACTCCCTGATCAACAACTGCGAGCGAGGTGGCCCGAATCCGCAGGCTGTCGATGACGAGTACCGCGAGAAAATCCGCAACATGCCTCCCGAAGAGCGGGACAAGATCTGCGACCCCACGATTCGTCGTCTCGGCGTCCAGTTGTTCCCGTACACCTCGGACGGGAGCTACGGCCGCTATTTCAATGGCCCGGCCAATATCGAGTTCAAGTCGAACTTCATTGTGCTGGAGCTCGAAGAGCTCGCGAGCAAACCCGATCTTCAGACTGTCGTGATGTTCCTGCTGATGTACAAGATCACGGACGCGATGTACCTGACTCGCGATCAACCGAAGATCTGCATCATCGACGAGGCCTGGAGTTTGTTGAACGGCGGGCGTAGCGCCACCTTCATCGAAACCGGCTACCGTCGAGCTCGCAAATACAAAGGCAGTTTCATCACTGGCACCCAGTCAGTCGGGGACTACGGCAAATCGCCCGCGGCGGAGGCTGCACTCAATAACGCGGACTGGATGTTTCTTTTGCGGCAAAAGCCTGAATCCGTAGAATCGTTGGAGAAGTCTGGCAAGTTGCTGCTTTCACCCGAGATGAAGAAACAACTCCTCTCGGTTACGACGCGACAAGGATTTTACTCGGAGGTTTTTGTGCATTGCGGCCAGCTTGGATTCGGAATCGGTCGCATGCTCCTGGATCCGTTCTCGTTGATCCTTTACAGCTCGGCTGCTGAGGACTTCGAGGCGGTTCGCCATCATCGCGAACGCGGACTGAGCACGGCAGAATCCATTGAGGCTGTTTTGAAGGAAAGGGGATTGAATTGACCGGACAAACTGCAGAGCCTGGCATCAGGAAAGAAGATGCGGATGCGCCGATGACGGCCGTGGAAACCGATCGGGACGAGAGCACGGGTGTGACAGTTTCAAGCCTGATGGTGAGCGTCGTTGCCGCGGTCTTCGTTTGCCTCGTCGGATTGGCCAGTTATCACACTTGGTTTGCTTACAAACCGGCTTCCTTTGCGAAGGTTAATTTGGCGGAGATCATCGAGATCCGCCAACTGCAGTTCTCTATGGGCGTGGCGGCCACAGACCTCGCAAACAAGGCTGCTGCTCGTGAAGAGGCAGTTGCGAAGATCGCCCTGATCGGAAAGGAGATCGAATCCGCGGTTGCAGATCTTTCGGATTACTGCGGGTGCACGCTTCTGGTCACTGGCGCGGTGGTCTCCAGCGACTTGCCTGACTACACGCCGCTACTCAAAGAGCGAATGGGCCTGGGCTCGATCAACCTCGAGAGCTTGCGCCAACAAGCTAGCGCAGCGCTCAGTCCGCCTATTTCAGGCTTCTCGCTCCCTCAATAAGGATGCAAAAACATGACCACTGAAACCTCACAACTGAACGCGAAAGCAGCCGCGAAGGAGAAGATGTCTGTTCCCGAGTACCTGAAGCTTGTTAGGTCCAGCTTCAAGAAGCACTGGTACTACTATCTGGCCCCGATCGTCGTTGCGCTTGGTTTCAACCATTACGCAATGATCGGCGTCAACGTAACGGACAGCCTGAACGATCACGTTTTCATTACCATCAAGGGCCACTTCACGCCCGAACGCGGCGACAAGATGGCCTATCGGTGGCATGGCGGCGGCGGCTATCCCGAAGGTTCCATCTTCGTGAAGATCGTGCGCGGCGTTCCGGGCGACAAGGTAACCCGCGAAGGGCGTGATTACTTCGTTAACGGAGACTACGTCGGCACAGCCAAGGAGACCAGCAAAACGGGCAAACCGCTTGAAGCGGGTCCTCTGGGAGTCATCCCGAAAGGGCACTATTACGTCGCAACCCCTCACCCTGACAGCCTGGACTCTCGATATGCGATCACCGGCTGGATCAAGGAAGACGCCATCAAAGGCAAGGTCTTTGGACTTTTCTAGACAGCAGAACCAAAAGGCCTTGAGATGAAGCGTTCTTTCCTTTGCTCCTGGGCGGCCATAGTCATCGCCGCCGCAAGCACGGCGATTCATGCCACAGAAACGATTGGACCTGTGCATCCGATCGACGAACCGAGCATGCTCGAAGAGATTCACGCAAAGCTTCGTAGCATGGAGGCGACTGGTGAAATGGAGCGCTTCAAAGAAGAATTCATTAGTAACACTATGAACTCCATTGAGGAGCCCACCGCCGTCAGCGGATTGACTACGACAAGACTCGCGCGTAGTTATCTCGTTGATCCAACGTGGACAGCGCCCGAAACTATCACGACTCCAGATGGCAAGACCGTCGTTCATGCGGGCGACACGATAAATCCGCTCGATTATATAACGTGGTCTCGTAAGTTTCTCTTCTTTGACGGGCGAGATAACCGCCAGGTTGAGCTCGCGGCCCAAATTCTGACCTCCGAACAAGGCGCTGTGCGCGCGATCATGACTGCCGGCCGCCCGCTCGATTTAACCCGTGAGTGGAAACGTCAGGTTTATTTTGACCAAGGCGGAGCGCTTGTTCGTAAGCTTGGAATTCAACAAGTACCCGCGCTGGTGTACCAGGAGGGGAAAATGCTTAGAATTGACGAGATGCTTCCGTGAAAATTCTCACAAAGGTAATTTGGCTTACTGTAGCCCTACTCACCTGGACTCAACAGGCAGTCTCAGCAGGCGTAACGGAAAGCTCCTCAAACCCCACGTGCCAGGGCAAGTTTTTCAACCCATTTACTGACGTGTGCTGGAGTTGCGTCTTCCCGCTTACGATCGGGGGGGCTAAAGTATTTTCTGGAGGCCAAGAGGACATCAATACCGGCGGCAGCCGGCCCTTCTGCACGTGCAGCTCCCCACCAAAGGTTGGTGTGAATATCGGTTTCTGGGAGCCTGTTCGGATCGTAGAAACAGTTAGAGCCCCATACTGTTTTACCTCGCTCGGGGGGATCAAGATCGATCCAGGCATCGACGCGCCAGGGCACGTACAGACGGCTAAACTCGAAGGGAAGTCGAAACACTCGTTCTACCAAGTGCATTGGTACACCAGCCCCCTTCTATTCTGGCTCCAAGTTCTCGCCGACAACTCCTGCCTTGAACGAGGCATCTTCGATCTCGCGTACTTCACTGAGCTTGACCCACTATGGGCTGACTCCGAGGCTACATTCCTGATCAATCCTGAAGTTGCGCTTTTTGCCAACCCGGTAACGCAGGCCGCCTGCGCCCTTGACTGCGCAACAGCAACGGCTGGTTTCCCACTGACCGAGCTCTTCTGGTGCGCCGGGTGTCAGGGAAGTATGTTTCCACTCAATGGCTATGTTCAAAGCCACATCGGAGGCGTACAAGCAAGTTCTCTTCTAGTTCAGAGAATGACGAATAAACTACATCGTGAAATGTTGATCTGGGGAGCATCCGGCTCGGAGGGGCGCTGTACGCATTACCCACAGATCCTGATGGATAAACGTAACTACAAGTCGCAGATGATCTACCCCAAACCGTGGACCGACAAAATCGCCGGCAAGTGCTGCAGCCCATTCGGTCGCTCCACTACGGTTTGGGGCAGCGGTCGCGAGTTTCCATACAAAGGCGAGGACTTCGCTTACCAACTTTTCCGCAAGCGGGACTGCTGCTCAGGGGCTGCTCTCGGTTCTTTTGGCGGGGGATTCTAATGAAAAAGTTCAACTGCGCGCTTCTCATAGCCCTTTTCGGGCCGCTACACGCGCTACACGCTGAACCACCGCAAAAACCGGATCTGCCTCCCCAGGAGGCCCTCGACGCCGCGATGATGCAACAACGCAGCAAGGCCATCCAAGCTCTGGACGATGCTACACGCTCCGCTGTCGCACCGCGGACGGCGCCAGATGTCGATATGGCTCGAGCAAAAGAGATGGGGGGCGTCGACCCCCAGGAGATCGCGCAGAGATACATGCAACAGCAGGACCAATCAGCGCCCACTGAAACGCTCTACGTCTTTATTTCCAAATCCCTTCCGATGGCGACCTTACAGCTACTTGGCGAACAGGCGATGCAAGCAAAAGCAATTCTAGTGCTTCGCGGCATCCCTGGCGGACTGGAGGGCTATAAGGACATGCTCGAGTCACTGACGCCCGTCATTGCCACTGGAGCGGAGATACAAGTCCATCCTGAGTTGTTCGATCGGTTTGGTGTAACTACCGTTCCTACATTTGTTCTTGCCCGACATGAGGAAGGTTGCCTAGGCGACAGATGTGATGGGGACTCGATCTCGGTTGCCGGTGATGTGTCGATTGCATACGCTCTAGAGCATCTGTCAGCGCGAACTCACCCTCTCGCGCAATCAGCGAATCGGATGCTTGAAGCCCTGCAATAGTCCTTGAGGCTTCTTTCCCTGCAAAGGCTTCCCCTTTGAACAAGGGCGAGCGTTCGGCGTGCGTTGGGCGCAATGGCAGGCGGCTTCAAGAGTGCTTGAACATGGCATCGATACGCCCACCCTTCGTTTCTGTTTGCGGATCGTGTCCGGTATGCTGGTTCATATCTCTCCGCCCAGCACCAAAACATACCTCATGCGCCCGCATATCCACGTCGTCACCTTGAGCGCTTGCGTTGCGCTCCTGACCCCAATGATGAGCGAAGCCCAGATGAGCGCAAACGACGCCTTCAATCTGGGCAACGCCTTTGGCACTGCGCGCAACGCTGAAGTTCGAGAGGGGGTCAAAGAGGAAGGGCTCTCTTCGGCTGTACCCAACTACACAGGAACAAGCGAACGCTCCTCATTGTATTCCGGGATGCGCGCCCTCGGCCCAGACGGATTTACGGAAAAGGATCGCTGCGCTACAACAGGGCTTAGCGCATCAGACCCTCGAGAGGTTGAGGCTTGCCAAGCGGTTAATGTCCTCGCAGGTATTCGAGCCAGCGGTCGATTGATCAGCCTTGACAAGAATGCTGACCCCTTGATGATCAAAAAGCGGGAGGTACTCGCAGATCCCGTCTCAGCAACGGGAATGCCATTCTTGACTTCGCTATCTGAGTGCTCTTCATCCACCGTCACCACGGCAGACGTTACTCGAGAAGATACTTGCACAGACGTCATCCCCTTTCCAAAAAGCAGTTCATGTCAGATGCCCTGGGAGGTGGAGGTTCTTCAGCACAACCGATACGAGTGCTCAAAAGTGAAGGAGCCCATTGTGCGCCGCTGCGATGAGATTCTCACGGTCCAATGCAACACCAATGCTGTCCCGCAGATCACGATCAATCGTGAATGGTGGTGGTGCGACACTTGCTCCGCCAAGGCTAGCGACATGAGGAACCTTCAGGACGCGTTCCGAGCCGTAGCTCAGGCCTCCGGAGCCACCGTGACTTTCACGCGGGGAACATATGGCTCCGCCTGCTTCGAGATGCAGGCAACTGGCGGCGCTGATGTTATGGGCTATTACAACGGCGTCTATTTTGGCAAGGGAACGACGCTTCGCTATAACATGGCTGATGGTTGCTCGTTAAGGCCATATGGCCTCACTTTGGGCGGCTTCAATAAGACCAAAGGCGGCAAACCAATGATCCGATTCTCGGGGAATAGCGAGTGCCCGACAAAGGTATGGCGCAATGGGACGAAGGACCATCCGGGGTACTGGACATGCCTTGGGTACACCACTATGTGCCCTGATGGTTCCCCGCCACTTACTATCAATGGGGAGCCCGCTTGCATTGGCAGCGTTACGTGCACCTCTTCTTGGGACCGCTCCGCATGTGCTCCCTATGGAGGCTGATGCATGTCAAAACCCGCTTTTCCCATGTTCCTTAAGGCCGCATTCTCTACGCTGATTTCGGCACTCCTCTTACTGACGGGGGCTGCGATGGCTGAAACGTGCTCGCTAACCGGCACGCGCTGCGTTGATGCCACCCCGTGCAAGCCGGTACAGGGCCTCACCGTCTGCTTGGCGTCGCTAGGACAAACGTGCTGGCGCTACGAGAAGGAGTACACCTGCTACCCCGACGCGTTAACCAGCACTTGCTCTGCGCTTGAGAGCACCCCCGGCTGCGGGCAATTCGACTCGAGATGTGATGCACATCACCCCGTTTCAGGCGAGTGCACCGCGTACACCAACAAGTTTGATTGCGATCGGCAACTGCCCGCTCCTTTGCCTGAGGGGGTCATCTACCTAGGGACCGACTTCGAGATCATCAAGGACCACCTAAACGAAAGCGCCTGCCTTCCCTTGCGCACGAGTAGCACTTGCTGGAGGGACTCGGGCCCTACATGCCTTGAGCCCGGCGCTACACGAGAGATCAATGGCCTTGCAGTCACTCGCGATTGCTGGAGATACGAAGAGGTGTATGCATGCGAGGACCCCACGGGCGTTTCAGAGAGTACCTGCACGGAACTTGAGACTGACCCCGCCTGCACGGAGAAGGGCGCGTCCGTATGCGTCGAGACGCTCCCCAGTGGCGTTTGCTCACACTACGAACGCACCTTCTCCTGCGTACTTGAAGAAGGGCGAACAGAAAGCGTATCAAACTGCGCTGATCAGAAGTTTTGCATGGACATGGGGGGGGGCAACATCATGTGCTTCCGCTCTGGCTCCCCAGCAGATGAGGACTTTGCATCGACAATTACCGCCCTCGAAACTGTCCGACAAATGGGCTATTACCTCGACGAAGGAACGATGACGGTTTTCAACGGAGAAGGTGATCAGTGCAGGGAAGGCTACTTTGGCCTGCAGAGATGCTGCAAGACCAAAAACGTAAGCGGAACATCAAACAATGCTGCCGTTTCTGGGGGAATGATCTTCGCATCGGTCGTAGGCGACCAACTAGTCAACTTCGCAGGCTCTTTCTTCGTCCACGATCTGTTGATGAGCGTCGGAACACCGACGGCGATCATGACTTCAATCTACGGTGTAGGAACAGGGGGAGCGCCATTTGTTTTTGGCGGAAACTTCACGGTCTACGGCCTTAAATTCACTTACACATCAAGCAAGATTTCCTTCACGGGCTTCAATCCATACATGTTCGCCGCCTCCGTGGCAATGCATCTACTCATGGAGCTCATCAGTTGCGACGATGCCGAGATGAAACTATCTATGAAGCGTGGAGCGGGTCTTTGTGAATACGTCGGATCGTACTGCTCCAAGAAGGTGCTTGGATCTTGCGTCGAACGAAAGAAGGGGTTTTGCTGCTACAACTCCAGGCTGGCAAAGATCATCAGCGTTGAAGGACGCAAACAGCTTGGAAGAGGCTTCGGCCCCCCCTCCTCCCCAGACTGCGCGGGCTTTACAGCCGCCGAAATCGAGCTTATTGACTTCAGCGCAATCGACTTCAGCGAATTCTACGGGGAGATCTTGAAAAATATGCCCGACGACAAGTATGCAAGGTCCCGCGCAACCGAGCAAATGCAGAACTACTACGACTCAGGGACTACTGACCTTAACCGTAACTACTATACAAGCGGCACTGGGCTTCCCAAGCCGTAGGATCCGTTTGCCGGTAAGGCCTTGATTTACTGCCATTTCTGCAGGACGGTCGAGGCTGCTAAGCTGACTATAAGCAGGGAACGCGTTCAACGAATCAGAGGCTATCTGGCTCTTGACTCATTCCTGCCGACCCGGCTTAGCAAGCCTCACTTCACACTCTGGACTCGATCGCCATGGCGCCACGCTCTCTTCTGCTCATTCCTTTCTTGGCACTCGGTCAGTACGCGCACGCTCAGACTGAGCTTCGAGATGCGCTCATGGCCGCAATGAACGCTGAGTCAGGACAGGTTGAGACGATTCTCACTGGACCAATGGCTGAAGCCGCAAGAGCAGGACTTCAAACCACTGACGATATCGTCGTAAGGATCTCGACTGTGTCGGCGCTACGCCAAGCAGGATGTAAGAGAATGGACGTCCTTCTTTACATTCCAGATAAGAAATTCCCGACCACCGATGGCGGTTCACACGAGTTTCGTACTGGCTTCCAGTTGAACGTATGCCCTGATGGGCGTCCACCGGAGTCCAGTCATGGCGACTAAGTTAGTCACGACCACGCTCCTTGCCGGGGTGCTCCTTTTTGGCTGGGTAAGCGCGTTCGCAACAAGCCCCTCGACTACCTGGTGGGATAGCAACCCCTGGGGCAACGAAAACCGCGGCTTTCACTGGTACCCTGACCCGATTATCCCCGAGGTTCAGAAGGAGCCTCCACGCGCGCCTTCTCCGCCCCCCTCGTACAGAGAAATGAAAACGCTCGAGGATGTTCGCAAGGAGATCGAGCGCCTCAAGAACATCGCCGTTCTTGACCCCACGGAAGAGAACGTCCTTACCTGGCTTGAGGCCAACAATTGGGTGATGGACAAATCCTCGGTATTCGCAGACACAGCTCGGCGTGTTGCATGGGCTAACCCCCATGTCGACTATAACAATCGGCAGACAACTGTGAATACTGCCCTTTCAGATTACCGGAGCGCCCGGCGCGAAGACTTCCGGAAGAACATCGCAGATCTCGCAGAGAACCACGGCATCTTCTTCTTCTATCGGTCCGACTGTCGCTTCTGCCATCAACAGGCACCCATCCTAAAGCTTCTCGAAGCTCAATATGGCATCAAGGTCATGGCGATCAGCATGGATGGCGGGCCTATACCGAATTTTGCAGATGCCGTTCCTGATAATGGCATCTCCTATGTTGTGAGCGGCGGGCAGGGGGTCAGCACCGTGCCGGCCATCTTTCTTGTCAAGCGTGACACACGAGAGTCCGTCCCAATTGGCACGGGCATCATTGCTGCTGACGATATCGTTGAACGAATCTGGATCCTGACTCAAACGCAGCCAGGTGATGAATTCTAAGGGGCCGCCATGAAGTCGAAAACCAAGAAGCTGTCGCTCACTGCCTGCGCTATCGTTATCGCTGCAGGATGGGGGCTGCCCGCTAACGCAACATCATGGATGACTGACTTCTATACCACAGCAGGGGCGTCAATGAATGTGACGCCAGGTGCGGTATATCAGACGCAGACCACAAACGTCATTTCTGGCGGCGGGTTCGCCATGCGCGCCCCAAGGAAGAACGTACAACTTCTCACTGTGACTCCCCCTGGTTTCAAGGCGGGTTGCGGCGGCATTGACTTTTGGGCAGGCTCTTTTGGGTTTGTTAACAAGGAGCAGCTCGTTCAGTTCCTTCGGAACGTCGGCCAAAACGCCCTCGGGCTATTCTTCCAGCTTGCGCTTAAGTCGATGGCGCCCGAAGTTGCCGCCACAATCGAAGTGATGAACGACTGGTCTCAGCGCATGAATCAACACAACATGAATTCATGCGAAGTCGCGCAGCAGTTCATCAATGAAAGCAATTTGAGCTTCGCCGTCCGTGAGGAAGGAAAGGAGCGCGCGGCGGCGATCAAGGCCTGGGGAGGCGAAGTTGGCGACCGCTTCCTCGGAAGACTTGCTACTCGGGACTCGGCAACAAGTTCAAGAGAGACAAACCAAGCAGCCAAAGCTGCTAATCCAGATGAGTGGCGTCTTGACTATGCTTATGACACAAACATCACCTGGAAGCTGCTCAGCAAGATCGGGGGAATGACGACGCAGGAGAAGGAACTCGTCATGTCTTTGGTTGGCACTGCAGTCACAACCAGGGGAACCGATAGCACAGGCGCTGAGTCCCCTAATATCAAGGCCTTCGCTGATCAGATTTCCATCAGCGAGCTGATTGGCAATAGAACAGGCCCATCAAGTGCACGCGTTTATTCGTGCGGCAGTTCCTCGGATTGCCTCTCCTTGCCCGAGACGCCAGATCACGTCAGTTACACCGGCTTCGCTAAGGTTGCTTACGACAAGATGCATGCCATCAAGACTGCGATCTCCACACGCACTCCCCAGGACCCGGCCAATCTCGCACTGGTCGATATGACATCCGTCCCAATCTATCGACTCATCTCGGTGTCGACACTCTCAAAGTTCCCTGCACTATCTGACACAGTCATCGAGAAATACGCGGATGTTGTCGGCCTCGAATTAGCCATGGCATATCTCGAGTATTTGTCCGAAGAAGTGAGAAGGCAGATCAAGGTGGAGACACCGCATCAGCCCAAAGTGATCATCGATTTCTTCGAGGGCCTGGTCGTGACGCTAAACGCGAAACTTGAGGCAGGACGTGCGATGCGACTCGAGCTGATCGCACAACGGTCTGCCCTTATGGCCAACGTTGCTGAAATCGAGCACATCGAACGCACCTTGTATTCGAATCTTTCCGCAACGATGGCCGCGAATCTACGCTTCGGCCAGAAAATGTAAGCGCCATGTACACGATCTATTCCTATTGGGACATGGCTGAACTCCAGGCCGTCCTTAATGCGGTCGCAATGGTGTCGGGCGGAAACGACTTCGCCAGTCTGCTGCGCATCTTTGCACTGATCGGCCTTTTCGTTGCCGTGACTTACGGCTTTGTTCGCGCACGAGGCGAGGATGCGGCTGCATACCTTGTGGTCATTGCAATCTGGTATGTCGGCCTTTTTGTGCCTAAGGTCACCGTCACGATCGAGGACCGCGCTCCCGCTACGGGAGCGCCCGTTAGCGTGGCAAACGTCCCACTGGGTCTTGCATTCTTTGCAAGCTCTACAAGTCGCATCGGCTCATGGCTAACAGAAACCTACGAAACCTATTTTTCTCTTCCTGACGATCTTCGGTTTGATCGTAATGGCTTACTTTTCGGCGGGCGGATTCTTGAAGAAATGCGACGCCGCACAATATCGGATCCTACACTTGCTCAGGATCTCACGAACTTCATCAAGAACTGCCTTAACCCCGAACTTCTTGTCAACCCGCCGTTATTGAAGGACATCATCAACGCACCTGATCTCTGGGGTTTCATATCAGCTGGCGCCACCTCTGGAATGTTTAATCCAGGCCTCGCGGTGACTGTGTACGTACCATCCCAGTCCACAAGTCGTTGGGTCGATTGCGCGTCGGCGGTTAATGGCGGTTTGACGCTCGATGCCGGTGACGCTCTCAACGCTCGCCTTAATGCAGCCGTAACCGAAGACCTGCCTCTACTTGCTCGATTGCTGAATGCGGGGCGCACCCCCGCATCTGCAACAACATTGCTACCAACTCAGATTGTGGCTGCAGAAGGGTTGATGCTCAATGCGTCTCGCTCCGCGGCAGACGGTATCCGTCAAAACATGATGATCAATCTGATGCGAGATACCTCAAAGACAATCCCACAACTTCTCAATGATCCATCGGCAGTACAGATCGCTACCGCTGAGTCGATGGCCGCGGCATCGAGCAATAGCAGTTACCTGGTGATGGCAAAGGTTGCAGAAGGCGCACTCCCGAAGATCCGCAACGTAATCCACTTTGTTCTGCTTGCGGTATTCCCTATTCTAATGTTGCTGCTCATCATGGCCGGCACAAAGGGAGGCCTCGTCCTAAAGTCTTACGGAATCACGTTGCTCTGGGTGCAGTTATGGCCTCCACTCTATGCGGTCGTGAATTATGTAATGACGATGGCAACCGCAAAGAGCACGTTAAGCACGCTAGGTGGCATCGAAGGCCAGACGCTTGGCACCGCGGCAACGCTGGCTTCAACCGTGCTCTCTGACCAAGCGGTCGCGGGGCTGCTGTCGATCGCCGTCCCCATCATGGCCCTTGCCCTAGTGAAAGGCGGAGAAGTCGCCATGAGCGGCGTCGTCTCGAGCGTCATGGGCCCCGCGCAATCGGCCGCCTCGCGGGCGGGTGACTCGGTCGGCCAGGGCAACATCGCAATGGGCAGTACGAGTTGGGGCACGCACACGGCGAACATGACGGCCGTGGGAAAAGCCGACACGAACATGGCCTATAACTCGGGGGCGTTTTCTCTTGGGCGTGGACTTGGCACACATCGTTGGGATACCGGCGGTGCGCAATCGTTCGATGGTTCAGCATTCGGCAGCAACCTGGGCAAGGTAGGCGGCATGTTGAAGAGCGCCCTTGAGCGTAGTTCAGCCGAGCAGGCCTCCCAGTCTTACTCCATTGGAACAGACCGAGCCTTCTCTGCAGCAAGAGGGCTACAAAGCATTGGGGTCGCAAATAAGGGTTATGAAAGATTCAGCCAGGGCAGCGACGGCTTTGGGGGCTCAGAGATGGGGCGTATCCAAGCGGGTATCACCGAGGGCATGAATGCCATTGACAAGATCGCGGAGACTTACGCGAACAAACACGGAGTCAGCGCCAGGCTTACTGCCCAAACGGCGCTTGCAGCAGCCGCATCAGGCGCTGGGGGCAAGAGCTGGGCGCCTTTCGCAGCTAATGCAAGCGCGTCCCTAAGTGCGCAAGGGGTTTCCGCGGAAGAAGCAAGTCGAATCGTGGAAGCTTCGAGGCAACTCACTTCCGACAAGAGCTTCACGGATCAAGCTCAGCGGGTTACACAGTTCGCCAAGGATGGTGGTTCAAAGTGGGAGAACTCGTCGGGAGATCGATCTACAAACACGTACGGCGCTCAATTGGCTGATATCGCCCGTGCCGAAGACCAGGCAAGCACCTCCTTCAGGCGAGCTCAAGCATACGACCAGGTTAACCGGGAAGTTCAATCGAACGGCAGCGGCGTCGAAGCCAGTCTTGGTGCTATGTATACCGAAAAGTACGGAACTACCGGCGCAGAAACCCTGGCCCGACTACCGACAGGAGAGCAAGCTGCCGCGCTACAGGACTTCGCTCGAGGCACTGCGGAGCAAATGGCCGAGAAGTTCCTCGCGGGAAGTTCTGCCAGGGGCATTTCTGCGGACGAAAGGGCGCTCCAAGGACAGGTTGAGTCCAAGACGCCTGGCGTTTCGCTTGCTGCCGGGCAGGACGGCGTCCTAAATCACAACCAGGATCAGCGCGGCAACGTTCCCGGGGATTCGACGGCTCGTCCCGTTAACGAATCTCCGCCCGATGTTCGTTTCGCCCAGAGAGTCGAGAAGACCGTTTCCAGAACCGTAGCAGAAGGAATTGATTCAATTGGCAACTCTGGTCAAGGCATCGTGAACGAATATACGAAGAAGGCCAACAGCACTACCGACCCGGACGAAGGGCTTGGTGGTCAAGTGGTCGACAAATGGCTCAAAATCTCCTCCGACGCAGCGAGCCTAATTGGGCTCGACCTCCCTCCTCCAGCACAAGACAATGCTCAAGCTCCAACGCTGTTTAACCAAGCGACTAATAGACCGCCTTCTTGGGGAAGAGGCGAAAGCGGTGGAGACGAATAAACAACCGGGTTCGCGAACTGTTCAGGCCCAAGAAAAAAGCCCGCATCAGCGGGCTTTTTTCTTTCCGAAGAACGACGCGTTAATCAGAGCTTCAACCAATCGAAATCATAGTCAAAGCCGATTTTCTTGTACCCCCTCGCGCCCGGAAGGTCCAACTCGGCAACATTGTTGATAGCACCCCCTTCGGAGCGATGCCGATCGTCCTTGAAAAGCAATCCCACCAGCCGGATCAGCGCCAGCACGGCGAGGACTACAACAGCGAAGAGAACAACAACCATCGTTTCCATGATCTTCTCCTGATCCTTTATGAGCGCATGGTGAGCGTCAACGATTTCAACTTATCACCTTTGTCCGAGGAAGTGAAGAAAAGTTTCATCCCCTCGCGAGCATCGATCCGGCGGCACAAAACCGCTGCCCCGACTCCGGAATAGGATGCCAAACAGGTCACCTTCCGTTCGTTTTTTTCCAGAAGAGCCGCTCTATATACTGGGTTCATGAGCGCCTACGACACTTTCCGCCGGACCATGGAGCACCTCTACCGCCAACGCTTTGGCGGAACGGTGGATACGCTCGCGGTCTCCGCAATCGGCTCGGCTGCCCTTCTCTCGACGCCCTACTTCTCTCAGGTTCCGACCGCTGCGGGGGTCCCGCTGGCCATGGGAGGCGCTGCCTGGCTTTCCTGGCGCTTGATGGAAGAGATCCGCAACAAGCACCTGTACCAGTCGAAGCTCAAGATCCGCTCGGCTGCGTCTCCGCTCGAAGTTCCGCTCGGGGAGAGCACATCCAAAGGAATCTTGCTGGGCTACACCACCGACGACGGCCGCCCGATCTGGCTTCCCTACAGCGACGGCCGCAAAGGCGACGTCAAGCAGCACATTCTCATGCTGGGCCAATCGGGCGTGGGTAAGACCGTGGCCGGCAGCCTCATGCTGCTTCAGCACATGATGAATGGCGGCGGCGCCTGCATGATCGATGCGAAGATCGACGAGGACAACATCGACAACTTCTACCGCATGGCCGCGTACTGCGGCCGGGAGTCCGATGTGCTCATCATTCATGCGGGCGACCCGAGCCGGAGTAACACCTACAACCCGATTCTCTACGGCGACCCGGACGAAGTAGCCGCACGACCACTTGCGCTGATCCCGAGCACCGAGACAAACCCCGGCGCGGATCACTACAAGCAGTCCGCCAACCAGGGTCTGGTTACGTTGCTCACAGCCATCAAAAGCACGGGCCTCGCGTACAACTTCATGGATCTGTCGATCCTGTTGATGTCGCCGGCTGCGCTCAACTACCTCGAGAACCTCGTCACCGAGCCGGACGCGAAGCGCGGGCTTCAGATCTTTCTGGATCAGTTTCGCAACCCGCAGGGGCAGCTCGACATCAAGAAACTCAAGGACGTCTTTGGCGGCATCGCAGGCCGACTGTTTACCTTCGGGACGGGGAACTTCGGGCGGATCACCAGCAGCTACTCACCAGAAATCAACCTGTTCGAGGCCATCACATCGAACAAACTCATCTACCTGGCGCTGCCGACCATGGGCAAGGACGTCGCGGCCACCAACTTCGCCAAGATGTTCATCTCCGACTTGCGCACCTGCGCTGCCTGGCTGCAGGCCATGCCCTCGGAGCGACGCCCCAATCCGCCCTACTTCCTCTTCTGCGACGAAGCCGGCTCCTACATCAACGTGAACTGGAACCGGATGTACGAGCAGTTGCGCTCGTCCGGCATCTTCATGATGGCTGCAGCGCAGACGCTCGCCAACTTCTCGGCGCTGTCCGATGAGCTCGCGGAGATGGTCATCGGCAACACCTGGACCAAGATTTTCTTCCAGATCGGCACACAGGCCTCGGCGCTCGAGGCCGCAGAGCTGATCGGCAAGGAGATCCAGATTCTCCGGACCCTGACTCAGAGTGGGTCCGAATCACAGAGTGCCAGTTTCCTGCGGGTGGAACCCGAATCTGGCCTCGGGAAGAGCTCCGGAATTGCATATGGCGAACGCGAGCAGGAAGGCTACAAGGTCACCCCAGACGATCTGAAGGCACTCGGCCGAGGAAGGTGCCTTGCAACATTCGGCGGGCACAACCTGTTCGACCTTCAGGTCCCGAAAGTGGACTTCACGCCCGAATTCATCGAGCAGTACCCCAAGGCAATCACAAATCGTACACGCCCCAAACACGTTGCTGGGCTGGATCTCTTCAGGAAAATCGATCAGTTCCTGTCTTCGGCGCAGCAGAAGGAAATGTCGGAGGAAACAGAGAGCGATGATGATTTCCGGCCAAGGGGGCGTAGACGCTAAAGTGAAATGACGCGTTGAGAATGGCGACTGGAAGAGCTAAGAATGAGGACGGAGATGGGCGCAATGATCGAGGAAGGCTATGAGCGGCGAGATGAAATTCTTCCTGATTTCGGGATTCTTCCTGACGGCAATCATGATGTTGATTCCAGCCTTCAGGATGCTGATGGCGGGTCTTTTTGGGCGCTTGTTGACGCCGGGATTTTTGGGGACACTGAAGACGATGGCGGTCTGGATCTTCTGGATCCTGAAGAACATCCTGATGGCGCATCAGCTTCTACTCAAGAATCTGCTCTTGCCTCGCTCCGTCATTTACAAGTCACTGAAAGACGAAGAAAAGTCCTGAGCGGTCGCATTGGGATCACTGAGGAGGACTTCGAGGAAGGCCCTCAACGTGAAGCATTCAAACTGCTGCGGGCTCGGTGCCGGGATACCTTTCTCAAGGACGTCAAGCCCGAAGATCGGATCCGAGCGATCGAGTGGATCTTCACGCCCAAGGAAGACCCCGTGGCCTTCGATACATGCTGCGTCGCTCTGGACGCACGGCCGTCGAAGCTTCAGTTACGCCTGATGTATGAATACTTCCGCAACTGGGTGAAGTTCGCCGGCCCCCTTTCTTTTCTTTGCGTACCACTCCCCGAGGAGATCGTGCCGGAACTTCTCTACGTCGCGGGGGAAGATGGCGTCCAGGTAGCCTCCGTCATCTGGCGCTGGCCAGGCGTCACGACCGAGAGCATCAAGCAAGCTCTCGCTGACGAGATGTCTCCAGCTCAGGTTGAACGCACCCTGCACTTGATTGACGAGACGGGGATTGTGCAGTGCTACATCGAGTCCTGGTACGTCACCGGGAAGCGCCCGAAGCCGAAGATGGTGTGGAAATGAACGATATCGTTGGGCTTGCCATCATCTTCATCGCGATCGGAGCGCTCGCGATGACCTTTCTCTGGAAGCAGATAAAGACCGGCGGCGACGCATCCCCCGCTGCCTATAAGTACCAAGCGAAACCGCTACTCGAGCAAGGAGAGTCCGAGTTCTTCCTCAAACTGAAGGAAGCCATGCACGGCTACGAGATATTCCCCAGAGTGGCGATGCTGTCCTTCCTCCGTCCGACGCGAGGAGGCGCAAAGAAGGACGATGCGAACACGCCCGCCTTCAATGCAATCGCCCGTAAGCGAGTGGGTTTCGTCGTTTGCAAGCCGGACACGCTCCAAGTCTTGGCGATTGCAGAGCTGGACTGCAGCAAAAACGCGCAACAACGGCGTGAAGCATCTTGGCGGGACATGGGGGCCGCAAGCGCAGGGATTCCTACGATTCGTTGGACAGCCGCGGAAAGCCCAACTTTGGACAGCATTCGCAGTGCGATTTTGAACGCAATCACCGATTCAAAACGCGCCGCACAATAGGTACTAGCTCAATCGAAGATTGAGCTAGTGGGGGGGGGTGACGAACCGAAGGAACGTCTAACCGAGGCGATTTCTGCGTGAAATCGACCAACGGGTGCCAGAGACGAAGTCTCCAACGCTTGGACAGAAAGCCTGCCCGAGAACTTGCCAGAATGACAAGTCCAACCAAAGCCAATGACCGCCTTGAGTGCTCTTGAGAGCATTGCCAGCGACCAGGGATACACGTTTCTAGTCCACTAAGCTTGGTACTCGAAATCTAGAACAGCAATCATAACTTCTCAAGCGCAAACGCAAGGAACCTCCATGGAACCCAGCCCCTCCGCCCCTTCCGATCAGCAGCCCGAGAATGTCTCGAATCCCAGGCTGCCGAACACTCCAGCACAACAAGCCGAGGAGCGTCGTGAAAGTGAACGGCGCAAGGACTTCCGCCGATCGGATATCCCAGACGCCCTGATGGACAGAATGTTCGACCTCAACGAGCAGACACTCGCACTGCGACGCAAGGAGTTGAACTGGCGCAACATCAAGTTCACTCTGATTGGTGGCTTTTTCCTGATCACAACGCTCTGGTACATGGTGAGCTTCCAGGAGATCCGGAACAAGCTCGAAATCTCCGGGCCGTACGCATCTCAGGTGGTGCTGACGGGCGACATCGGCCCCGGCGGGCCTATCGCCATCGACCGCGTGGAGAAGCAACTCGACAGCGCCTTCAAGGATGCTCAGGCAACGTGCGTCTTGCTTGTAATCAACAGCCCCGGGGGTACGCCCGTCCAGGCTGGGCTCATCCATGATCGCGTGCTGCACCTCAAGGAAAAGCACAAGAAAAGGACGATTGTCCTTGCGCGAGACTACATGGCCAGCGGCGGCTACATGATCGGCGTGGCAGGCGACCAGATCTACGCCGACGGCTCGTCAATCATCGGCTCTATCGGCGTCATCAGCGCGAGCTTCGGCTTCCAGGACGTCCTGCCCAAGGTCGGCATTGAGCGACGTGTCCTTGCGGCCGGCTCAAGCAAGAATGGCGGTGACCCCTTCGTCAAACAGAACGCTGAACACACGGATAAGATGCGCGGAATCCTGGATACGATGCATCAGCAGTTCATCTCCAAGGTAAAGACCGGGAGAGGTGACCGGCTGAAGGCGTCCGATGAAGTGCTCTTTAACGCGGATGTCTGGACCGGCTCGCGAGCGGTCGAACTGGGACTCATCGACGGGCTGAAGGACACCCCCAGCGTCCTCGCCGAGGATTGCGGCGTTGAGCAGGTCAAGGATTACTCGAAGCGCGACTTCCTCACCACGCTGACGCAACGATTTGGCTCGGCTGTACGAGCGCTCCAACACCCCAACTTCTACTGAGAACCGTTGTTTTGGCGATCTCCGCGGGGATCGCCAAAACACGTTCCTATAACGGATTCTCCTTCTTCTTGCATTTCTGCTCCTTCGTTCGTATACTGCGAACACGTCGTGTGAAAACGACGTGCAACTCGAAAGGAGCCTTACCTTATGCCAAGGCCGAAGAAGCCGGCTCATGACGGGCCGAAGCGACGCATAGTCGCAGAGTTCGTATCGGATCAAGCCGTGGATGTATCACGGCTTGAGGCCGAGCTCGCGATCAGCGGGCGCTCTCAACAGGCTCGCGACCAGCAGTTCATTTCCCTTGCGATCGGAGCACTCATCGTCATCGTTGACGAGATCAGGAACAGCAACAGCGTACGCTTTCCTTGTGCCCAAGAAGTTCACCGTTATATCCAGGCACGGAAACCAACGTGCCCTCCTCCCTACTCGGTCATCGGCGAGTTCCAGGGGCTGCGATGAAGATCGTGACCAAGACAAGTCTGAAGAAGCTCCTGCGTGACGAGCTCGCGCTCAGTGACTCAGCCGCACAAGCGAGCATTGAGCTCATTTTCGACGAGATCATGCGGGCAACCGCGATCGGCGACGAGGTCAAAATCACAGGGTTCGGGAAGTTCTCCCGCATCCTCAGGCAGCCGAGCACTGCGAGAAACCCAAGAACTGGAGAACGGGTCAGCCTACCTGCTCGTTACACCCCAAGGTTTGCTGCCGGGAAGACATTCCGCGATCGCGTTGATGCGCTTTCGCGCTAATCCTTGTGCCTAATTGCACTCAGGGATTATGTGATGGTGTGAGGCCATCACCTACACAACGAGACCGAGCGTAATTGCTTAGTACGTTGACTCACCCACAATCGAAAGGAGCAACACCATGTCTGGCGGAACCTTCAACCAAGCGATCATCATCGGCAACCTCGGCGACGCAGCACGCGTCACCCGCCTCGAGCGCGGCGAAAAAAATACGGTCATCGCCAACTTCTCGCTCGCCACCAGCGAGCGCATCCGCAAAGGTGAAACTGAGTACGAGGAAGTAACGACCTGGCACAACTGCATCGCCTTCGGCCGGCTCGCCGAAGTGGTGCAGCAGTACACCCAGAAAGGCGACAAGCTTCACGTCGTCGGCCGGATCCAGAAACGAAAGTACGTCCAGGACAACGTGGAAAAAACGTCGGTCGAGATCCTGGTCAACGAACTGAACCTGCTCGGAAAGGCCCCTGCCAAGAGCGACGCTGCTGCCGCTGCCGCCGCCGCATCGAACTCCGAGTTCGGCGATTTTGATTCGCCCGACAACCCGTTTCACGTCGGCGGCTCGGCTGCCTAAGCCGTCCAGCAGTCTATAAGCACCCCCAACCCGCTGAGCATCGCTCGCGGGTTTTTTTACGCCCGAACCTAAGAACTGTTCAAGAGGAACCACAACCTGCCGCCGGAACAGCACGCCTATTTTCTGCTCAGCGCTGTTTGCCGCCCGTCGCTACGCCGCTTGACTCGGCGATGAATGTTCTTATGCACAAAGTTATCCACAGTTTTTGTGAATAACCCGCGGCTAGCTATGCGATCTTCTGCTCAAGCTTGGTCAGCACGAGCTCAAGCAGCGAGTTGAGCTCCGACCGAACGTTACCAGGGATGTGATCCATCTGACTGAAGAGTGCAATCGCAACGAAACCGGCAGCGGCACACTCGTCGAACTGAACAAACTTCTCGAGCTGCTGGGCGAGCGAGAGTTCAATCTCTTCGTGATTGATCGTCTTGGCCTTGCGTAGCGAGGGATCAAGCACATCGACCCCCTGCTGAACCAACATGGGCAAATCGTCAAACGTCTCTGCGCCGAACAGGGCCGCAAGAGCCGGAAAGACCAAGGAATCCTCGCGACCGTCGGTTTTCGACACACGGGACCTGGAAGGTGTGCTAACGCTCATTGATTGCTCCTGCGAGGGGCGTCTTTCTACTTTTCTTTAGATTATACAGAGACACCATGCCAAAGGCACAAAAAACCTTATGAGCTATATTGACACGCACACCGTATGACGTCCACAATTCACACAAAACATCTTCATGTAATCCCGGACATCATGAACACGTCGACATCACCCTGCCGTCTCGCGTATGACATTGACTGGGTTGGCTCCATGGCGGAAGGCATCTTCGACGGCGTGTTCGATCGAACCCGCCTGGACCTGAAGAAAGGCAGAGGGGCAGCCTATTTCTGGATTGCGTGCCCGAAGTCCGACCTGTATCACTTTCTAGATCAGGTACTTGAAAGCCCTCCGCTCCCAGGAAGAATAGCGGCAGCGGCGGAGAACGCGGAAGCCATCAAGGCCGGCGGGCTGCCGGATGTGCCGCTACATGGGATCTCATCGTTGATGATCAACACGAACGACGCAGACCAGTGGTATGGGGCGCCGAAGGACATGTCAGCGAAGGTTTACGCCGGCCGGATCGCATCCTTGATCGACAAACTCGAGTATGTAGAAGGGGCGATCATCAACAACGTTGACGTGCGGATTTCAGGGCGCTTGAAGTCAACATTTGAGCGCGTCCTTACAACTTTCTTACGCGCACGTGAAAAAGAGTTCGAAACTGAGTTCGCGGCGACACAAGCAGCGGAGAAAGCGCTCAAGAAGTTTACGCTCGGCGGCTCGGGTAGCCTTCGTGCGAGATGAACAACCCCCTCCTGCGCTCCGGAGCGATCGTCGTCGCCTTTTGGTGGCTATTGCTGACATCGCTGTCGCTCGGGGATCTTTCCAACTTCACTTCCGCGAATCTTTCCGCTTCCGTTAGCAAGTTGGCCGTCGTCTTGCTGGCCATCGTTCTCGGGGTTGCATATCCCGTTGCGTACCTGATTCGTCGGCGTAAATATCGCCTCGAAAAACTCTCCGGAACGGCGTCTCGAGGCCTCGCAATCACAATCGGCCCCACGCCGAAGGGCCTTCTACCCCCCAAGAGGTTGCCTGGTTCCGAGTTTGTCCCAGATGAGGGGCACCCCCTCGGCGAGTGGCTTGCCCACGTTCGGCAGGCTCGCCCAGACATACATGCAGTGTTCGAGGCCGTGACTGAAGTTTACGCGGCCCACATGGAGTTGCCTGCTGCGCCAGTCAAGTATGGACATGGCGGCAGATCACTGTTCGAGCACACCTGTGTCGTGGTCGACATGATGATGGAGAAGGCTCAAGCATTCACCTTCGACGGCAGCTACAGCAAGTCCGGCAAGAAGACCACCGCGCTCCTAGATCCTCAGTTTTTGTTTGACCGTACAGACCCGATGATCCCGCTAATCGCGTACGCGCATGACATCGGAAAAGTTGACGCCTACAAGATGGACCAGAAAGGCCGCGTGAGCGAGGTTCTGCCGGATCACGACCGCCCCGGCCGGCTCCTGCTTGCTCGCCTGCCTGAGGTCTGGGACCTCCCAAAGGAAGACCGTGAAGTGCTCTTCAACGCGGTGGGCTACTATCACCATCCGCAGGCGCTGCCGCGGCACGTTGATGATCGGTCACGCGCGCTAATGGAGCTTCTTCTCGAGGCCGACTTGGCAGCAGGCGAATGGGAAGGCAAAAATCCGCTCCACAAGGGAGCCCCTGTCACGCCTGGACTTTCCAGGGGTCATGGTACGCGCTGGTCAGTATCTGAACTGGAGGCCACTCAAGACGAGCAAGATGAGAACGCTCATCCCGCCAGTTCTAACTCCGATAACACTTCAGGTCTGCGCAACGACACGCCAGCTGCGTTGGAAGCACCGGCGAACACGGCCAGCCCCTCAGTCAGCACCGAGAGCCTGGATGAGCAAGAAGCGATGCTTGTTCATCATGTGATTGATATTCTCGCAATGCCTCATGCTGTCAACGGCAGCAAGAGGCCATTTCGCATTGGATACAAGTACGGCACTCGCATCTACCTGAAGGAGGCCGCACTCTGCAAAGCCGTCGCAACTGCGATCGGCGACCCTAAGCTAGCGACGCCTGCGGCCCGTAAAGGTGATAACCGATCCCACCTCACGGAAGACGTGATGCGTAGCCTCGACAAACTCGGGCTTCTGGTTGTCGAGCATGATGGGAGACGATACTCGCACAAGACGGCGCTCTTCACGGTCGAGTGGTATGACGAGCGCGCTTTCAGGCCTGACCCACCTAAGGCTATCTCCGAACTTCTGCTTGAAACAGACCCTGCAACAGTCATTCTTGAGATCCGGGGAGCCCTTGCTCATCTGGGCAGCCTGAAGGACTGCCGGCTAGTGCCCAAGGTGGTCCGCCCACTGATGGGCGTTCATAAGGCCATCAACAAGCCCAAGCCTGGCGTGGACTCAGACCAGGAGCCCGGGGCGCAGTCCCTGGTCGTCGAGGAGATTGTCGACAAGGATCCTGAGGCAAAAGTAGATGCAGAAGGTCGCGTCCCACCCAACACGCAAGAGCCTGAAATCTATCCTCCTGTTGTCTTTGGTGCACAGACTGCACCCATCGACACAAACCAGGATGGAGGGGAGTCCTCGCCTGGCGCGGGCAACCCCATCGCCGAGGAAGCTCTGCCCCCCACCCCCTACCACAGCCAAGAAGAGCTAGAAGTCACGCCTTCAACGCATCGAACACACGATCGATCGCATAACCCCGCGCCTAAGGCTCCCTCCGGGATGAAGCGCAGAGCGACCAGGTCGGCGGACGAGGGTTTCGGGGGCGAAGAAATTTTGGACAGCATCATGAGTCTGCAAGCTGCTGCGGACGAGAAAGCAGCAGCTCGAGCAGCCAGGGCATCCCGGTCTGCCAATACTGCCGGCCACGCCCCGTCCTTGCCGAGTGGATCCGCCGCGCCCCAGCCCGGCGATACGACGGTAAAAGGATCGCTCTCCGCAAGGTCTCCAGTCGAGAACACACCAGCCACCGAGAAAGCCACATCTGGGGAAGATTCTACCCAGTTAATAGAACAGAACGCCCCGCCCTCGCCAGCGGGTTGCTCTTCCACGCCTCTACAGCCGACCAGCGCTTCGGACGCCCTGGCGCGCGTTCAGGCAGCAGTGACTGCGCTGGAGTTGCCATGCCTCGAGAAACGAAATAGCCAAGGGGTTGTGTTTCTGACGTGTGCCCTCACTCCCGAGTTGCGTTCAAAGATTGAAGACGTTCTGACGGAGATCAGCGTGGTGCCGAGGATGGATCTGAAGATTCTCACCGAGAAGCAAACGGGCGCGCTGCATCTCGCTTTTGAGAAGATGAGACCGTAATGGACATCCACACTGAAGCCGTCCAACTTCATGCAACCGGCCCGTCGGCAGAGTCAGGGGTCGAAAGGGATCCGTTCGAGGAAGCCGTAGTGCAGTATCAGGGAGGGCTCGGCGCGATCGACACGGTGTATAAGCTAGGCATGCCCGTCTTTTCGAGACTAGCCCGTTCGGCGGCCTATCGAATGGGGATCCCTGAGGAGACCGACGAGATTGCTCAGGATCTCGGCTACATGTTCCTGACGCAGATTGTTCATACATACGACCCTGAACAGTCGATCTACCCCTACCTTCGAACCTTTGCAGGCAACCTGGCCAGGACGCTGTCGCGCAAGAAGCGGGACACGCCCAATGCGACCGATCTTCTGTCGAACGCCGACTCTGAGGGAGAGCCTATCGAGCCATCGAAGGACTATGGCCTGCTTGTCGCCGGGCTCGACGGCAGAGAGGCAGATGACGCGATGGAGTCCGTCATCTCAAAGATCGACAAGGACGCAGCCCTTAAAAAGATCGGCGAAAAGCTGTATTCTTCTTCCTCTACAACAAAAGTAGGCGGTATGAAGAAGGGTTCCATCTCCCGGCAGGGGCTTCCGGATGTCGGCTTTTTCGTTGAGAGAGCGAAGGGCCCGGCCTGCCGAAATCCGACAGCCAAAGCGCTTTCTGTCTCGGACGCAAAGACCCCCTCTCAAGCTGCTCAGCGTCGCAATAAGGTCGACGGGACGCGCGCGAACCTGACGCCCGACCAGCAAGAACTCCGGGCAATCAGAATTGAACTGCAGATGTCGCAACCGGATTTTGCCGACGCTATCAACATCAACGTACCGCGATTGTCCTCATATGAGTACGGCCGCACCGCGGGAGTGCCCACGACGATCATGGAGGCAGCCCGAGAGTTGAAGCGCTCTATGTCGAAGGACCGTGAGGGTGTCAAGTCGGTATATGAGGGCAAAACGATGGCCGAGATTGTGGACACTTGGTCGCGTCAGCTTGCCCAGTCCATGTCGCTCGAGGGGCTGCTGCCCTCGGATGAAGAATTCGTGACCGACGCCTTGATTGCGCGTACGCTCGGCGTCACTGAAACAACTGTTCGCCGATGGAGGAACGAGGAAGCTCGGCCTACGCTGCAGACGATCATCCGTCACAACGAGACCGTCAGCTTCTTGGTCACCACGCGCAAGCTCCGTGCGGAGAAGAAACGCTCCGCAAAATGACATCGAAAGAACCTAACCAGGAACGACTCATGACCCCCCAGAAAACTGAGGGCCAGAAGAAGACAGAGGGCGCCAAGTACCGGATTCAAAGCCTCGAAGACTTCCTTGCGGTACCTGAGGCAGAGCAGGAGGAATGCCTTCGTCAGTTTGGCGAGTGGCTTCATAACGTTCGCAAAAGCGCGAAGGCATGCAATGCCCGAGTGCGATGGATGCTCAAGGACTGCACAGATGCCGAGCGTGATGAGTTCCTGGGCGGTCTCACGGTATGCGTACCGAAGCGCTTCCTGTACCGCAGCAAGTTCCCGAAGGAGGTAGCCCATGACAACGGACTACCTCCACGATCGGACCTCAAGTCAAAGTTGCGGATCCCGGCTGCAAATCGATGAGGCGCAGCTTTTGAAGTAGAACATCGAGCTCGCGTATCGCCACTTCCCGCTCGAACGTCTCATCGGAGGCCCCTCGTCCACCTTCGAGGTACTTTTTCAGCATTCCGATGAGCACGCGCGGAAGACGATCTTCCGCGCCGTGCTCGATGTAAGCGCCGCAGAGGACCTGCCCACCTTCGAGAAGGAAGCCCTGGAAAGACGCCAGCACGCCGACGTTCTTTTCCTGAAACCCGGAAAGCATCAACGAGCACCCCTCCTGAAGCTGGCGAACTTTTTCGTCATAGGAGAGATCGTTTTTTTCAACCAAGATCATCCCCGAAGTCAGGCCCAGCTACTTCTTCGACCGTCTCCTGGGCCGCTTGAGGTGCAACATTGCTATAGACGACCCGCGGGTGACCTCCGGTCGCAATCGCCTCAGCTTCCTTGCTTCCAGGCTGCGTGCGGCCGGCACGCAGTGCACGGATTCGCTCCATCTGCTCCCGGGCCCAATCAGGCACATTGCGGATCTCGTTGGGGTCAGCGACTCGGACGTGGCTCGCATGGATATAGGGATACTTCACGACCTCGTCGATGCCGTCATCGGTCTCTGCCTCCTTCACCTTCTTGACCCGAACCCGAAACTCTCCGGTGAACACGACGGGCGTACCCGGCTGGACACGCTTCTGGTAGGGCGCTGCGTATCGGCCGTAGACGCGAATAGGAATGCATTTATCCGGGTCTTCATGCTGGCGCAACAGCACGATCAGGCAGTCCTTCTGGACCTTGCCCTCGGCGTCGGTTGCGAGCATGGCCGAGTATACGAATCCTGCGAGCCGGACGACGTTTCGTCCCTTGGCGTCCTGATCATCATTCGCGCTAAGGGGCTTGAAGCCATCGACCGGGGCGCCTTTCGGGCGAACCTTGTCCCAGACGGCCAAGCCTGGCATGTCGAGCAGCGTGGGAGTTTCCGCGTTGATGGCGCGCATTTCGGCGACACGTTCGCCGTTCTCGAGACGGCGCCCAAATACGTGGCAGGTGAGCTTGATGGGGTAGGTTTCATTGAAGCCCGACTGGAGCCGGGCTTCCGGGGCAAAGCTCACCGGCAAAGCCAGGTTAAGGTTGTTCGTCTGCTGCACGAGCATTGATCGGATCCGGCTGCCCTCCAGGTCGAGGTTCCGTGCATATCCCGCCAGCCAGGCAACGTTTCGCATACCTGCGATGAAGCTATAGGAGTCGGGGTTGTTCTTTTGGCTATCGCGAATCATGTCTTACCTCTTCGTGGTGTTTATCTCTAGACGCTCTTTGATTCTCAATTTACGGCAGGTACCTCGGGGGGGCGTTCAGGCGCACTTGGCGCTGCAACCTTGTCCTTGCGGCCAAAATGTTTATCGACCTCCTTTCGGTGCTCCTCGGCCGCCAAGCGCTCCATCTCCGCCACGTACTCGAGGTACTCGGACTCGTAGAACAGTCTCCACAGAGCATACTGGCATCCGTAGTTGAACCCATCGAACGTGCCTTGCACGCGGCGACCAAGCGGTTTCTTGCTCGCGTCCGGCGGCGGCGGAGGCGGATTCCCGGCCTGAGCCTGGAACTCCTTGTTTGCTTCATGGGCAGAAGGCTCTGCCAGTGATGCAAAGCTAACGGTGACGTTGCCTGCCCAGACTACTGGGCGGCACGCGCGCTCCATTCGTTGGTTGGGCGTGTCGCTGATCATCACCCAGCCCACGAACATCAAGAGAGCCAACCCGAACAGCGTTGTAAATGGCTTTTCAAGCAACGTAGTTACCTCTGAAATCTTTTTACGTTTCTACACAACTTGCGACGCATGAAAGTGTTGCGCATTTTCTTTGACCATGCATCCCCGACAAAAACGGCTTGAGTCACACCCTGCTTGTTCCTATAATTTCGCTCGTCTTGTGAGAAACTTAAAGTCAGAGTACAGGTTTGCTGCGGGAAAAAGAAACCGTCGAACATGCGCATGACATGAGGACGAAGGCCACACCGACTACGCTTTATTGGGGGAACATCGATGCCAGTTACTTCAGCGCGAAAGCGCAAGCTAGAACAGTACGACGCAGTCGACTTACCATCCTCGAGATCCAGAGGGCAGACGCCGGCAGATGACGAGGAAGCTGCTTTCCCTGGGGCTGCGTTGATCGATGCGATACAGAAGAAAGCCGACAGCGAGAAGATGAAGCCGCGGGAGGTGGCTGCGCTGTTAGGGATCTCGCCTGCTCACTACTCGTTTTTGACGACAGGGCGCAGACGCGTCTCGAAGCTTGATGACGAAGTGCTCAGAGCGGCAGCGGATTTCCTGGGCAAGCCGCTTGTAGAGGTTGACCATCTGGCCGAGAAGCGCAAGCTGGAGGACTACTACTACCAGGGAGACCTCGAGGAGAGACTGGACAAGATTCATGAGTTCATGAAGGCGGACCCGATCTATGGTTCGCTCTGTCTTTCGAAGAAGATGTGGGCAGAGCTGCCGACCGAAGCGAAGGTATTGATCGGAACCATGTATGAGACGCACGCGCGTACAAGCCTCCTGCCGCGCCCAAAATTACGGCCTATCGTGCATGAGTAAGGAAAACATGTCGCGCCACTGCGCGAAGTAAAGAAACAAAGGCGAGATCTACTCGCCTTTGTTTCTTGGTGTCACGGCGCTCGTTTCTTGCGCAGCGAAGGTGGGGATTTTCGGGCAGATCCTGCTTCGCGTCTTGGGGCGTTTGGAGCCCCTGCTCCGCTGATCTTCGTGCTCTTACTCCTGACCTTCATCTCTTCGATCAGCCGCTCTGTGAACATCTCGATCTTCGCCATGAAATCATCGATTGAAATCAATCCGGCCTCGAGGTTGCTGAACGCCTCCTCCCACAGTGCAGTGACCCCCGGATCGACGAGAGCTGAGGGCATGTTGTCCACGAGACTGCGGCCGAGCTCGGTGGATCGGATTTCAGAGCCCTTTCTGTAGACGTACTCACGCTGAAGGATCGTTTCGATTGTTTCCGCCTGGGTCGCGGGTGTTCCGATCCCGGACGTCTCTTTCAGTTTTTCCTTGAGCACCGGGTTCTCGACGAACTTGGCGATCTCGGACATATCCCCCAGAAGGGTTGCTTCGGTGTATGGCTTTGGCGGCGTCGTTTTCTTCGCAACCAAACGAGCCTCGAGGAGCTGCAGCGTGTCGCCGTCCTGCAGTGCCGGCAAGGGGTTCGGGTCTTGGGTGGGATCAAGCGCCCGCCATCCCGCTACGGTCGTCTTGTCCGCCTTGGCGGTGAAACGCCTTCCACCAAACTCCGCGATGACCCGTGTCTCCACGAACTCCCTGTGGGGCATGAGCGCCATCAGGTACCGCAGGGCGATGAGTTCGTAAGCCTGTGCGCCCTCGCCTTTCGTGTCTTTGTCGATCCCCTCGAATGGCTTCTTCGACGGAATGATCCCGTGGTGCTCCTTCACCTTGCTGGTATCGAACAGGCGATCTGAGAGCACAGGCGTCCCTTCCGTCTTCGAGAATAGCGTGTGTACTGGTGCCGTCCGATTCCACTTCCCGATGGCCTCGAGGATCCCTGGAACCTCTCCCTTCTGACCGTCTCGCAAGTACGGAATGTCTGTCCGCGGGTAAGTGGTATAGCCAGCAAGGTAGGTCGCCTGCAGAACCTTGAGCGACTTTGAGGCAGCCCATTTGAAGCGCTTGTTAGCGTCCTGCTGAAAGGTTCTGAGCGTGTATGGCAGGGGGGAAAGCTCGCGCTTGCTCTCTGCGCTCACGTTCGCGCGTGCTGTTCGTTGAGCGTTCACGCCTGCAAGCACCCCATCGGCAGCAGACTTATCCCAGATCCGATCGGCCAGAGCAGGGGCATGGGTGAGCGTCATGACCTCGCCTGCCGGGGTTTTGACATCGATCTCAAACTCATAGAAGTTCGCTGACGAGAACTTCTCAATCTCCCGATCGCGCTTGACGACGAGCCAGACAACCACCGTCTGGACACGCCCTACTGAGATAAGCCTGCCGTCCCCAAGCCCCTGGGTGGCCACGCGGGTGCCATTGATCCCGACGAGAAAATCCGCTCGCTGGCGGGCCTTCCCTGCCTCGTACAGGCCTTTGAACTTGGTGTTGTCGTGCTCTGCTTTCACAGCGGCAGCGATCGCTGTACGCTCGTTGTCATTGGGCAGAATGCGCAGCACTTTTCCCGCGTAGCCGCAGAATTCGAGGATCTCGTCAATCAGTAGCTGCCCCTCCCGGTCCGGGTCCCCAGCATGAACCACGACGGTTGTATCCCTGAGCAGTTTCTGGATCGTCTTGAACTGAGCCTTCGTATTCTCGATTGGCTTGAGCTTCCACTCTTCGGGGAACACGGGATAGTCATCGATGCGCCAACGTTGCAGCGCCGGGTCGTAGTCCTCGGGCATGCACAGCTCGAGGATGTGCCCGACCGACCAGGTAATCCGCGTTCCGTCCGGTTTCTCGAACCATCCCTGTGAAGGGCCTCCTGTCGTCGGCCCCGGCAGAACGCTGGCGATAGCCTTAGCGACAGCGTACTTTTCGGCGATGTAGGTCTTCTTGGTCATAAGCACCTCAGGACGATGCATCTTCTTCGGCTAACAGCCGCATCAGATCCGGATCCATCGGTTCAGTCGGAACTACCGGGGCTGGCGGGTGAGCCCTTTCGGCAAGACCGTGCAGCGCCTTCGGCGCAGCATTCTCGGATGGTCCCAGAATGGTTGGCTCCGCATTACGCCTGGAACTCGTTTGGGCGGCAGGGTTATCCGCGCTTGACTCCGCATACGATCGAAGATCGGATCTCGTATCCGGGGCCCCGATGCCCTTCTTGATCGCACACTTGATGCGCGACGAGATCTCCCCGATCTCCAGCCGTTCAAGGTAGTCATAGATCTCAGGGTCTGCGGTGCGGTAGATTCGAATTTGAAGCAGATGCTTGTCGGGCAGCGGGCCTTTGCGCTGTAGACGGGCAGTCATGGCTCACCCCGCTTCATGCGGGGCTGGCAGACAGCGCAGCACGGCGTGCCAGGAGCACCCCTGCACCCCAACGCGCCATACCTTCAGCAACCATGTACCGGCTGTCGTCACCGGGTGCGGTGATGATGTTGTGCCATACGCGCCGGAGCGGTTGCTCGACGAAGGGAGCGCCGCCGCCCGCAAGGATGAGCCCATTGAGTGTCGCGCTGTAGGGATCGATCATCCGCGTCACGGTGGCCATGACCTCGTCCTCGAAGGTCTGCAGGGCGAGCTTCGCCTGCTTTCCCAAGTCGATGAACTCGCCCCTGAACATGAGTGATCGTTTAGCGAGCGCGCGTTCCGCGTCTGGCAGATTTGCCTGGATGCCCTCATCCTTCATGAGCAGCAGCATTTTCTCGGCTGCGCCCTTGGTTCCCGAGCACGAATCCAGTCCGGACTCGATGAAGCGGCCTTGGACGATGATGGCAAGGTCGGTGGTGTATCGACCGACGTCGATGACTGCATAGGATTCGTCTAGGCTTCGGCCCTTTGCGAGGGTTCCATCCGCGTTCTGCAGGTGCCTGTTGAAAGGGGCCTTCGGTTGAGGGATGACCTTCACCTCGTTCGCGCGGCTATTGAAGATCTTCTTGGCCACGGTTTCGAGCCGGTGCTTCTGTCGCAGGAACTGTCGCCCCGGCAACCCCAGGACGATCAGCTTATCGCCAGCGGCGGACCTGACTGCCTCGACCCGTTCAAGGGCAGAGAGCAGCAGCACCGCGTGCTCTTCGCTTTCGATCCAATCGTCGGATAGGGATGCGCTGGCAACCGGCCCGCGTTGAAAGACAGCCGTGTCACCGACCCAGTAGGTTTCGTTGTTGATCGTTACGGTGTCTTTCTTGGCCCTCCCCTCTTCCGCTTCGTCGGACAGTTTGCGAGCTGGCATAGCCGCTGAAGGGAATAGAAATCGACCCGCTTCGGTTGCGGTCTTGTAGGCGACCTTGATTGCTGATCGCCCAGCATCGATCGCGACGACGGTTTTTGGGTGCATGTGATGCTCCTTTCGTTGATTCCGCCCAGGTTCAGTGAGCGGTGTATGCGCATGCAACATGCAGTATGCGCATACAACATACTGCAGGGTGTATGTGACATGCAGCATGCAACATGCTGCATGCGCCAAACGATACTCTGGCTTACATGTTCATGCAAGCAGTGATCGAACAGCCTTCTTGCGGGATTATATGCCCGTGTTAGCATTCTCGCGACAGGTTGTTTCACTGCCTTTTATCCACACCCTGATTCAACGGAATATAAGCCCGAGTTATCCACGAGATATCCCCGTTATGTACATGCTCCACGAAGAAATTAAAGGACGGCTTGAAACGGTTCTTTCTGCTCTTGAGCTAGAGGCCCAGAGTATTGATCAACACATTTCCGTGTGCGGCCAGCTATTGGATCTTCTGCAGCCACGGGAGCCGGGGCGCATTGAGATTCGCTGGTGGATTTCCCCCCGGGGGGTAGCTCGCGGCAGAGCTCCGTACTTAGTGGAGCTTAGAAGCACCCGCCGGGAACGGGGTCTCGGCCACTGGTACCAGAAGAAGATCCCGCGGAAGAACGCGGTGCGCCGGGTAAAGGAGCGCGGCGACTTCATTCACACAAGGGAGCAGGTTCGCAAGGTGATGGAGGTACTGACAGAGCTTCTGGATCGAAGGGAGGTTTTGCTCCGCCAGGTGGGAGGCTTCACGACATCGGTTTCCAGGCTGGTGAAGACGAACGGGGAGAAGGCATCCGTCTGGACCTCGGAGCTTGAGGGGATGGTTTCGCGCTTTGGGGAGTACGCAGTTGAAGACGAGCGTGTCCCGGGGGCGTTCCGGCTGGATCTGGACCGCCTGAGGATAGCGGGCCTGCAGGGAGAGGAGCCTGGCGCGGCATCGTAGTTGAGCCGCATGGAGGAGCTTCGCTGCGATGAGCGCCCTGGGTACTTCCCCGGAAAACCCTTTGAACCCTTATGGAGCTTCGCGCCTTGGCCGTTTTGGGTGGTCGCATTTAGTTTGGGGGCATCTAACGCGGACAATGGGGCGAGAAGAGGAGCCGGGTACGAAGGAGAATCCCTTGAGCGGATTCCCGCGGCGGCATGGTGGTTGAACGGCATGGAGGAGCTTCGCTGCGATCAGCGCCGGGTTCAGGCCTCGGGAAACCCCTTGAACCCTTATGGAGCTTCGCTCGGCCGCCCTGTCTCCCGAGGAGACGCGTATTCCTTCGCCGAGCCGCTCTGGGCGCCGGGCCGGGGAGATGTTCCTGATGTTCTTTACTGGGTTTCTTTAGCTGTCTGCTGCGCAGGGACAGTGTTCAAGAGGGGCCATTCGACAGGCTCCGATCAGCGTGGCTCGGTTTCGGCCGGAGATTCGTTGTGGTTAGGGAGAGCCCTGGAGGTTCCTCACGCAGGGGGCGGTTCCGGAGGCGGCATGGTGGTTGAACGGCATGGAGGAGCTTCGCTGCGATGAGCGCCCTGGGTAGCGCCCCGGAAAACCCTTTGAACCCTTATGGAGCTTCGCACCCGCCCCTATCCCCTGAGGAGACGCGAGCGCATTCGGTCTGCCTCGACAGGGACTATTCGTTCTGGGCGAGGTATCGGGTCGTAGATGGACCTTTCAGCGAGGATCGCAGGGTGCCTATTTGGTTGAGAGCGATTCCGGAGGTGGCTTTGTGGTTGAAAAGCATGGTGGAGCTTCCCTGCGATCGGCGTGGTGTTGAAGGCCCGGATAGCGCCTTGAACGCGTTTGGAGCTTCGCAAGAGTGCTGTAGGAGGTAAGGATGGCACGCAAGAAAAAGGTTTCGCCTGAACAGGGTCTAAGCTTGATCGAGGCCGCCTGCGAAGCGTATGGAGCGCAGAAGCTGGGCGAACTCCTGTTCGTAACGCCGAAGCGATATGAGGATCTCTCTCATGTTGAGGAGTCGGGATCCTTGCGGACGGCGATCGGAAGAAAAGTCGTACTTCGAGTGAGTGTTACCAAAGCGCCGGTGGAAACGAGCGCCCTACCCCGCCGATTTCGGGTCGGCCTTACAGATGGCCGCTTCGACCTCGAGCTCGAAGAGTTCGGCTCGATACAGAACCATCCTCTGGGGCGACTGCGGGTTGGGGACGAGAGGCTGCTTTATGGGGAGCTGATGGACCGCGGCGTGTTCTTGCTCACGGGGGCGAAGGACGTCACGAACGATGAGCGAATCGTGGTGCCGGTCTACCGAGGGATTCGTGGTCGTGTTAGCTCTGGGCAGTTCGCCGAAATCATGGGAGCTGCGTTCGGAGACGTAGACGCTGCGGTAGAGAAGGTGAAGAACGCTTTCCCGGCCCAGAGCGAAGAGGCCTTACTTGAAGTGGTAGCACGTGGAGCGATGGCGCGGTTCGAGTCGTTGCGAGAAGTCTTCTACGAACTTCACCGCCCGACGAGTCTGGCGCGTGCGGAGAGTGCCCGCTTGGCTGCGAAGACGCTGAACCTCTACGAGGTGATGGAGAAGGCCCGGATTGCGCACTGCAGAGCGGAGTGTCCTGACTCGGTGATTGATATCCCTGGGCAGTTCGTTGCGGACCTTTCGAGGATGCTCCCATTCTCGCTTACGGAGGGCCAGAAGACAGTCATCCGCGAAATCTGGCGGGACTTGAAGTCGCCATTTCCGATGCGTCGGGTGCTGTCGGGTGAAGTCGGCTCGGGAAAGAGCACGCCGATGGGTTTGCTGGCTGCGGCGACGCATTTGGTCGGGAAGCGGGTGATGTTGCTTTTTCCGAACAGCCTGCTTGCGAGCCAGGTGTCGAGTGACATCGTCAAGTGGTTCCCTCAGGTGAAGCTAAGGATGGTGACCGCTGAGGAGAAACCGCCGATTGAGGAGGTGAGGGCGGAGAATCCGATCCTTGCCGGCACGACAGCGCTACTGGCGTATGCGGAGAAGCATGGGCTGGGCTGTGATCTGGTGACCGTGGACGAGCAGCAAAAGATGAGCACGGCTCAGCGCGAAGCCTTGGCGGGCCCTGCGACGAATTACCTTGAGGCGACTGCGACGTGCCTGCCACGCACTGCGGCATTGATTGCCTACGGGGGGTTGTCGTGTTCGATCCTGCGGGAACAGCCCGTCAAGAAGCAGATCACCTCGCACCTGGTTGAGCCGTCTCAAGCGAACGCCATGCTGCGGATGGTTCGGAAGGCCGTATCGGCGAAGGGGAAGGTGGCAGTAGTCATGCCAGCGGTAGAACCTGGCAAGGGTGTAGAGACTGCAGATGCGAGAGAGCGTGTTCGCCTCGAGCGCAGATCGGTGACGACGGCGGTTGAGGTATTCGAGCGCGCATTCCCAGGGAGAGTCGTGTCTATGCACGGCCGGATGAAGGCCAAGGACAAACAGCGTGCGCTTGATAGGATCAAGGGCGATGATGCGGATGTTGTGCTCGCCACCTCTCTGATCGAAGTGGGCATCACTGTGCCCCGTCTCTTTGTCGTGGTGGTAATGGACCCGCAGAACATGGGCTTGTCCACGTTGCACCAGATCCGTGGTCGATTGGTGCGAGATGGAGGTAGGGGGATGTTCTTTCTCTACCCGACTGTGCCGCTATCGGAAGAAGCGCGTAGGCGCCTGAAGGTACTCGAGACGTGCTCCGACGGATTCGAACTGGCCGAGGCGGATCTCAAGGCCCGGGGGTTCGGTGATCTGGGAGCGGAAAGCGAAGAGCAGTCGGGAACGGGCGCGGTATTGTTTCGAGGCCTCGACGTCTTTCCGGATGACGTTGAACGAATGCTTGGTGAGAAGCAGACAACTGAGCAGTCGGAGCTTTTTGAGCGAAGGGTAGCCTGAGCGCTCTTGGGCAGATGGCTTCGCGCAAAGGCAGATCCATTCGGAGCATCGACCCATCCGGGGGCGTTTCCCGCGGCGGCATGGTGGTTGAACGGCATGGTGGAGCTTCGCTGCGATGAGTGCCGGGTGCAGGGCTCGGAGAACGCCTGGAACCCATTTGGAGCTTCGCCCGGTGCCCCGTCTCCTGAGGAGACAGGGCACAACCAAGCCTTCGCAGTCTGAATGGATTGAACACAGAATGTCTCCCGAGGAGACGACGGTCACATTAAGCGCAGATCAAGCTCTTACCGCCCCTTTATTTTGTCGCAGACCCTCGCTCCCCTTCTTCATGGCCCTGTTCATCCAACAGACTTTCGATGAAGTCCTGGAGGCGGACTTGGCGCTCCGGGTTAAGCTTGCCTGCATCGACTCTCATGTGCAGGAATGAACCCTTCCGCTCGAAAAAACCAATGGTCTTGCCATCGCGAATGATCTCGCTCTTGATTGCAGCGGGCCTTTCCTTTTCATTCCTTTTGAGTCGAGCCTCAAGGGCGGCAGGAAACGTGCCTTGATTGAGCTTTTTTTCCTTGATGCGATCCCATAGCAGCCTGGCTTCGCTCAGAACGATCTCAGTCGGGTAAGGGCTATCCTTTGCGAAGTATCGGCGGAGGAGGTCAGCGGTCTTTCGTGTGATCAGGTCTGGTTGTTTCTCGAGATCTGCAATCATGAAATCCGGCAGCACTTCGAAAGCCTTGTAACGGTAGATTTCCTGGCGATTCTTCCCAAGATGTTGAGCGAGATCTGCCTTTGTCTTGTAGATCGGGTCGTTCTCGATCAGCCGAATCCCTAGATAGGTTTCGTAGTCGGAGAGTTCCTCGCGCTGGATGTTCTCGATCAACCCGATCCGGCCGCTTTCGTTGTCGTCGAGGTCACGCACGATCGCATCGATCGTTCCTAACCCGAGCAGCTTATGCGCTCGCCAGCGTCGCTCCCCTGCAACGATCTCGAACTGCTCGTTCGCAATAGAACGAACAACGATGGGCTCTACGAGCCCGCCCGCTTCTGCAATTGTGGAGGCCAATTCACGAATCGCCTCATCGGAAAACGCCCTGCGCACCTGGAAGGGGCTGGGAACGCAGGCGTCGACCGGGATCTTCGTCATGCGGCGCTCGACGTCTACGCGAATCTCGTTCTGGGCCGCTACATGCATCGCAACGTTGAGGGCCAATTTCTCCCGAAGCTTGTCTGCGATCTTGCTCATGCCTCAGCCTCCTTGCGATCACTCTTGCGCGGAGCCGGTTTCTTGCGGCTTTTCGTGCGCTTCAAACCCATTTCATCGATGAGGTAGTCGGCAAGCTCGGTGTACTCGCGAGCCACCTTGTTTGATCGATCGAGCATCGAGATGCTGACTTTACTGATTGAAGCCTGGTTGACCTTGGTGCTTTGTGAGATGCGGATCGGCACAACGGTATCGAAGCTCTCGACGGCGAGTTGCGAGAGCAGTCGACAAACCGTCTGCCGCTCATCATGTTTGACAAGAAGGGCTCCCAGATTCTTTAGGGAGGGATTGATGCGTTTGATGCTGTTCATCACCGTCAGCAGATCTGTGACCCCGTAGAGCGCGTACTGACTGCCTGATTCGACCGGAATCAGAACATGTGTGGCTGCAGCGAACCCATTGCGCGTCAGAAGATTCAGGGCAGGGGGCGTGTCGATGACGATTACATCGAAGAGCCCCGCAACCGGCTCGAGCTTCATCTTGAGCTCTTCGGATGGGCGGGGAGCTGAATTACGCAGATCTTCGTTGACCAGGTCGAGATCAATCGAGGCGTAGATGAGGCTCACGTTAGGGAGCGTGGTTTCCTCATGGATTGCATCGGGAAGTAGCGCGACGTCCCCACGGAGAAGCTTGGCCATCGTAACCGGGACGTTGGCCGGATGCTGCTTACCCACATGGAGCGAAGCGTTGGCCTGCGGGTCGAGGTCGATGAGAAGAACTTTCAGACCCGCCCGGCCGAACTCCGCTGCCACGTTTACCGCCGTCGTAGTCTTCGCCGCCCCGCCTTTGTGAGTGGCGATCACAAGAGTGGGGGTCTTTTGGTCACTCATCAGCTTGTCCTCCTTGTTGGATACAGGTGAATTTCTTGCACGATATCACCCGAAATCCTGTCCACCAAGAAAAGCCCTACAATTTACCGACAGGCCGGAAGTAGGAGGGCCCTTTGTCTCCCAAGGAGACAAACCCTTCGCAACCTGATCGTTTGCAGACATCACTCGCAAACTGTCTCCCCGGGAGACAAAGCCCAGTCATCACCCAAGTACATCGACTGCCCGACGATAGGCAGGAAGGGGCCGTCGCTTCGCAGTACATTACAGGCCGTTTTTCCTTTTAGTGATCTAATCGCGTACCCTTTCACTCAGGGAAATCCGGGCACAAAATCAAAATGGAAAAACCAAATCTATCAGGCGAAGCGGAAGATGCTTCAACAGCGGTCAGCGGGAAGATCTCCCCGGAAGATCTCGGCGCTGGAATTCGAGCGCTGCGTAAGCGAATGCGTCTCTCAGCCAGAGAGGTTGCAGACCGGCTTTGCATTCACTATCAGAACTATATCTACTACGAGCGCCGCTGCAGCACGACGATCTGGGACCGGATAAAGGACAGAATTGCCCGAGTCCTGGAGACGACGCCTGACGAGATTCTGTGGGTGTCAGATCAACTCAAGAAAGAGCCCGCTAAGAACGAGGCCGAGGGTGGCGATCCGGAAGTATCGCTCGATGAGGACATCGAGAGCCTTGAGCTTGCGCGCAGGGCGAAGTGGCGACGACGAGCCCTTCGTCTTGCGGCCTCTTCAGTCGCGAACCAGATTGGCGTTTCGTCGATGACGCTGAACTCTTGGGAGAAGGCTTTTCCCAAGACACTGACGCGCGAGCGTGCTCAATCGTGGGCAGAGGCATTGAATGTTCCTTCAGACTGGCTTCTGGACTCGAAGATGGATCTTCCGAGCGAAGTCATCGACGCGCCCGTGGTAATCAGATCGGGCAGCAGTCGGACCGTGTCGGATGAGATTCGGGATATTGCCGCATGGCTGTGCCGCGCATCACGACTCGATCGACGCGCGAACTGGTCTTCGATTCCGCAATCGCACAAGGCAAATGCAACGCTCTTCTGCCTGCGTTACGGGACAGAAGGAGACTTCAAGACGCTCGAGCAGATCGGGCATCAACAGGGCGTCAAGAAGGAGCGAGTACGCCAGGTCTGCACACGGATGGCTGATCGCGCGGAAGGTCAGGCATTCGTCACCCCCGCCCTCGACCGGCTGTTTTCGGACATGCACGGATCAGTTCCAGCACCTCTAGACGTGCTGGAGTTGCAGTTTCGCCGCATTCTCGGGCCAACTCAGTCGCTCAAGGGGGTCATCGACTTCGCGATGGAGATTCTGGGCCGGCGGGCGTTCGCAATCCAGCGTACCAATATTGGCAACCAGGACGGTGACCTGCTCACGGTAACAAGGGCAGGGGAGGCGGCGCCACATCTGCGAGACGTCTTCGATGCGACCAAACGGATGATCCGCTGCGTGGGGGCTGCGCAGATTCACATGGTCTTTGGCATGTATTCAACGGAGAACCCCCCCCTTTCTTATGCTGAGTTCCTTCACTTCGTGAAGACATTACCCGGCTTCGAATGGCTTTCAGAGGGGGCTGGATGGTACTGGATGGGCTCAGACACCCCGGCGGAGAACAGGATCATCACAACGGCCCTCAAGATCGCATCCGTCGCGGCACAACGCGTGGACGTCGACGCCGTATTGGCTGCCATTGACAGGAGCAGGAGGAGTGGCGCCAGTGCGCTTGATGACAGACTCGAGATCGACATCGACGCGCCTCGGCAGATCGTGCTGCAGGTACTGATTCAATCTGGGCGCTTCGAGGTCTGCCAGTACGACGACGTGATGCCAGTTGGTGAGATTTCTCCCGAAAGCATTCTTTCTGACGCCGAGATCAAGATTTACCGGGCACTCAAGGAGACCGGCGGAGTTTCGAGTTGGTCCTCATTGAAGGAGAGGGTTTGCGCGGATGACGGCGCCTTTCGTCGGACCATGGACGTTGCGCTTCGTCGCTCACCGATCTTCGAGCATCTTGACTTTGGTCTTTACCGGATCATTGGCCACTCTCTCGCAACAAACACCGCCATGGAAGCCCTCCAGCAATGGAGAAGCAAGCACGAACCCACCGCACCAGCCGGATCGTTATGCGAAGAGACCGAGCCTGTTTACTTCGACCTTGAACTAAGACCTGGAATCCTGGATTCAGGAAAGCTTGATCTGCCGCCGGACTTCGTTCCGTATGTTCTTGAGAACACGCCTTACGCGATCGAAAACTCACACCATGCGGTGATGATCAAACCCTCAACCAAGCACGGATACCTCAGAGGGGATGGCCTCGTTCGCGCCATGAACGATGGAGGTCATGCAGCAGGGGAGTCGTTGCGTATTTTTCTGTTCCCCAAGGACCGACAGTTCAGTATTGAGCGGCGCTCAAGCACCGCACCTTTGCTCGCACAGAAGCACAAGGCAACAGCGACACCCGAATCCACCGGAAACGCGTGAGCCACGCGAACACCGCATGTCTCCTGAGGGGACATGCGGTGTTCGCAAGAACACGTCATGCCTCCGGAAGAGATAGCACATCAGCGCATTGAAGACGCCCCAAGTACCCTAGGAGGCGCCCAGGACGATACCGAGAATACCTTCGTGCCTCCTGAGGAGACACCGCTAAACGCCGCAACCTCGCGTCAAACGTTCTCAGGGGTGAAGGACGTTCGTCCGAATACCTCGCTCGGCGAGCAAGCGTGAGAGTTCTGCGGGCTCAATAGCAATACGCGGAATCTCGTAATCGTTTGGTACGCCGTCAGACTCGATCAACTCGCGCCAACGCTCCTCGATCTCGCCAGGAACGGCAATGGCGTACAAGATCATCTCCGCCCCGCCATCAAACCATCCGCACTCGACCTTGATCTCATATTTCATGTGGGCAAGGGTTGGCGCGTTGTGCGTTCAACTTGAGAGAGTGTGGCTTCAAGCTGGTCCGCCAACGCCATGACGGGCGCTGGTTATTGTAAGCCATTGATTTAATGGGGGCTATATAGCTTACTGGACGCCTGATTTCACTCGATCTAGAATGATAACGGTTGTTACACTAACGTTATCCTAAATGCGCTCAGCCGAAGATACTCCCAACAAGGCCCGGTACAGACCCATCATCCGCGCCATTATCCGCCGTCGTATCGCCGCAGGGGCAGATCTGACCGTACGCGAGATCCGAAAGGAGGCCGGTGGGGGGTCGAACACCACCATTCTGGATGAGATTCGCCTCGCGATGAGTACGCTGACAGCCGACGCGTTGCCCGAGTGGGAGGAGCGTTCCGCGACCGAAAGGGTCAAGCACTTATATTCGAAGCTCGTCACGGCTGAACGCATCAATGAAATCCTCCACGTGAAGATCTCGAACCTTGAGAGGACTATAGACGGGCTGCAGGCGATTATCGAATCAGCGTCGGGCCCGAAGGGCATTCTCTTGGATCGGCTCATGCACCTCGAGGAACGCATCAAGCAGCGTGACGAGCAATCGTTGGAAGAGATTCGCGGCCTTGTCCAGGGAGCGAAAGGGCTGATCCAGCAGCTTCCTACCGAGGGCATTCAGCGGGTCGTCGAGAAGGACCCGCTCCTTGAAGGACGACACCAGGTTCTACTCCGAGAGCACGCTGCACTTCTCAAGCGCCACGATGCGCTTCGCAGCGCCTACTTCCAGGAGACCGGAAACGACCCAGACGATCTGCCGCGGACGTAATTGTGGCGTAGCGGATGGCTTGACGCAGCCCTATAAGAGCCTGTACACTTCACTCAGAGTCGTTGGTCGGTTCCGGCCAACTAGGCTCCTTTCGAGTTGCGGTAGCGCCCTGAGGGAACTCTCGGCGCTATTTGCACGTTTACGGCCCGAAAGACCCAAGGTTGCTGCAGGACTTATCATCGTGCGCGCCCTGCCGCTCCCAGCGATGATCTGTGTCACTGCACCTACGCGCTTAGTTATCACTTCGTCTTTGTGACGAAGTTTCGGCGCAGATGCCTCACCGCGCCCATGCTCGAGCGCCTCAATGAGATCGTTACGGAGTTGGTGAGCGGATGGGGGCGCGTGGTTGAGATAAACGGCGAAAGCGACCATGTTCATCTGCTGCTCGAGCTCAACCCGAAGGCGGCGCCGGCAACGCTGGCCAATATGCTCAAGACGGTCTCGAGCCGACTGCTGCGGCGCGACTTCAAAGCACACCTGGACAGCGTGTACAGCAAACCCGTGCTCTGGAGCCGGAGCTACTTTGTGGCTTCGTGCGGCGGGGCGCCCCTGTCCGTGATCAAGCAGTACATCGAACAGCAAGAACGGCCTGAATGAATCGCTGCCGCAATTCCCGCCGCTTCACCCCCACCCAAGCCGGTCGGCTCCGCCTGGACGTCGCTACGCGACAGGCCGGCTATGGATGGAGCACTGCGGCGGAACGCTGGTAGTCGAAAGAGAAAGGCCCGAGCGGGGTCTCGAGGACGTGTTCACTCTTTGGCGTCACAACGGGTGCAGCGGCTAGCTGATCGTCGCGGCGGTCGATACCCTTGTCGAAGGGCCCAAAAATACCCCGAAGCTTTGCCAGGCTGGTGACGTTCGGGACGCCGCGGCCAGCCTCCCATCGACCGATCGCCTGCTGAGTCATCTCTATTGTGCTTGCAAGCTCGCGCTGCGTAAGCCCCTTATCCTCGCGCGCCTTTCGTAAAGCGACTGCAAAAACAGACCTTTTCATGACGCGCCTCCTTGGCCTCGTCGTCCGTTCTTGATCCGTTTTCGAGGCGCCCACCCCTCAATGGATGAGGATGTCGACCCGACGGGCTTGCGCAGCCTCATCCGTGGGCTTTGACGCGGACACTGCACGCGGATGCAGCGGTTCGGTCGTCTTGGGGTCGATCTCCACTGAGATCGTTTCCTTGGAGACGCCAAGCGCAAGCAAGGCCTCCCGGATTGCATCGGCACGCTTTTTCGCAAAGAGCTTGTTGCGCTCCATCGAGCCAACATGATCCGTTCTACCCACAAGCACAATGCGTTTGGCTGCCTTGATGACGCTGGCTTGACGCTTGAGGGTTTCCAGTGAATCGGCGCTGAGCTTTCCACTGGCAAACCCGAAGAAGATCGCAGCACGAGAAGCGGGCTCGGGTATCTCAGCGCTATTGAGGCGCTCGACTTCCTTGTCGGAGGAGGGCTGCTTGCTCTGGGCTTCCAGCGGGGGGAGGGGAGAGGCCTGCGCAAGTGCCGGCGGAGGAACTTGAGTGTTCTCGGATGCGTGCTCGAGCGGAGCGGTTCTAACCCTGACTTTCGGCGTCGGCATCGGACATTCGATCGTGGCACACAGCCGATAGACGACCTGGCCAGGCACTTGGTATACGCGAGAGAGGCTGGGCACGCGCTCGGTGTGATACCGCGGCATATCCTCGGGAAAGAGTGGCGCAGAGCCACTCCCGAGGGTAGAACATCCCATTGCAGAGACCACGGCGCCGGCCATCAAGGTCATTCTCAAGCCTGAATTCGAGCTGGGCGGCATGGGCGGCACACGCAGCCGCCCTTGGTTTGCCCTGTCGCATAGCTCGTAGGCTGACCGCCCCTGCCCAGCAGACCGTATCCGAAGGCGTCCTGCCCGGCGAAGCACCTCGCACCGCACCTGGATATCTTCAGCACTGAAGTCTGTAAGCGAGGCGAGGCGCATGGTGCGCTCGATCTGCTCAACAGTCTGTGCGCGGCGAACACAGTTGAGGATGATTCGGTCATACCGTCTGTAGGGATGCATGGCTGCCAATGATGTTGTTGCGCTCGACTTAGTTTGGCAGACGGCCGCCGCGAAAAGAAACAAACCAAAAAAATGACGCCTGTGATCGAGGATCTCAGGCGTCTGGGTGATGAATCGTCAGCTTCTCAGTGACTGCTCAAGTGTCGTGAAGATTGCTTGAGGAACGCCCGATGCGGCATGCGCTACACCAGGTGCGGTTTTCATGCCCGCAAATCGACTTATTGAGACCTCGTCAGGACAGATGAGGACTGTCCGCGTTTCGATTCCCCAACGCTTGGCCTCCTGGACAGAAACCTCCAGTGAAGTCCAGTCGGCCGGCTTTCCATCTGTGATGAGCAAGATGATTCGTCGCTCCTCATCGCGCTGAATTAGACTGGACACGGCATGAAGGTAAGCCTCACCCATCCGCGTCCCGCATTCCTCTTTCACGCAGTATCGCGCGAGCGTCTTCCTCCAAGAATCATCGAAGTCATGTTCCAGTTGGGCGTTGTCACTAAATGAGATGACGCTGAAGGGAACCTCGTTCTGGTCCAGGACGTTACCTATGCCGATGATTGAAGCGTTTGCAAGCTGCATCAAGGTTGGATCCTTCACGTCCCGCCCAGCGCGCCTCTTCATCGATCCGGAGTTGTCCACCAGCATGCAGACAGCCGTGTTGAAATGCTCTTGCGCAGCCTTTCGCCGATACACCCGGCGATTGCCGATTGCGGTCAGCACGGCCCGCTCAGAATCGAAGCGACCACTACGTGCATATCGCTGTTCGACGTTTGCCATGGCGCTCAAAAGGTCCTCGAGCTTGAGCGACAGCGATAGCGTGATCCGGTTGGACTGCTGAAGATTTCTCAGCCTGGTACCCGAGGAGCTTTCAACGCCGCCCCTGCCGTCAATGAAGACGCCTTTCCCTTGTGGCCCCGTGGCGGCACGCTGTTGAAGATCAAGCCCCTTTTCGCCACTGATGTGCTCCTCCAGGCCCTTTCCATAAGGGCAATCCTCTCCCGTCATTCCTTGCGCAACCGCGGTGGCCGCTGTCTTGATCTGCTCAGCGGTGACTTTTGCTTGGGGCGAACTACCAGCCCCGCCTTGGGATTGCGAGCGAACCTCCGCGTTCGCTTTCTGAAGGTTCTTTCCGCTATTTCCCGATGGCGTCGTGGACCCGTGATCGGCCGCCGGCTCATCTGAGGCCGCTCCTGCACCATCGGTCTTGCCTTGTTGGCTGGAAGCAGAGGAGGGCGCATGGCCACTTTGCTGCTGATTGGCGTCTTTCACATCGTCAGCCCCCGGGTTCGACTGACTTGCGTGATCGTCACCCTGGGTTTGCTGCCCGGCGTTAGTGCCCTTCTTGTCAGCAGGAGCCGAACTGCCTTGCTCGCCTGCATCTGTGTCCGCGCCAGGAGAGCCCTCGCCTCCTGAAGCGTCCATCGGAGAATCACCCTCTCCGTTCTGGTCCGGAGAACCGCCTGGCGCTCCTTTGCCCTCATCGTCGGCGCTCTTCTGACCATCCGCCTTTTGTTCGTGGGGATTTGAGAACAGCTCAAGTATTCGAACCGCGGCCTCAAGCGCCTTGTAGCTTCCGGGATAACCGCGTTCGGTCAGAACCACTTCCCGCGCAATACCTAAAGCACTGTCGGCCAAGGCACCGAAAAGCTGGCGGGCAATCTGCGCCGTCCGCTCACGTACGCCTGAGCAGAACTGCGTTTGCCCCAGGACACCCGCCCGAAGCTCGAACAACAAGAATGCGCACAGCACATTGAATGCGTTCTCGACGGACGGGACTTCGAAGCAACCCTTACGCGAGAGCACGTTCAAGGTGTCCTTCACGTGCCTTGCTGAGCCTGGATACTTCTGGAAGAACCCTAGCTCTCCTCGCGCATCCTCGATGATGTTCCAGAGCCGATGCTGGGCGGGAACGGAGACCGTAATGTCGGGGTCGGTTTGATCAACATGCATGAGCTCGTGATCGATCCCGCCCTCGAGACACACTGCATCCTCATCCGATCCGATGATCTGGATCCGAGGGACGTAGATGATCTTTTTCTGCCGATTTACTGCAAACTTGAGTCTGTCCCAGTGCTCGAGGCGGTATCCCCTACCTGCGGCGATGCCTTCCATGATGATCGGTAAGGCTCGATAGCGCGTTTGCGCCGAAACGATCTGCTTCATGTTTCACTCCTTTGTGAGTCGCCCTTGCAGGCGGTGACTTTGCACAAGGAGTGGGGTCACGCTCGAGCATATACCGAGTCGTCTAGGTTGCTTGCTGGGGCGCTGAGGAGTCCAAATGAGACGGTTGCTGCGCGCCCAAATTGCGGGTCGCCTGGAAAAATGCGCGCTTGAAAGACTCAGGGCGATGCACGTACTCGATCGGATCCAGATCTGTGCCCACGCCTCGGACCATGACCGTGCCGTACGTCAGAACACGCCCAAGGATGGACTGATCCACTTCGATGCCTTCGATTCGGCTCAAGTGCAACTCCCTGACCTGCCGTGCGATGAGCCCTGTTTTGACCACGACACGCCGATCGGTGATCGACAACTCGGTAGCCAGCCACAGCGCGATGAAGAGAAGCGCGAAAAGCGCCCCCATGAAAGAGAAGAGCCCAGGATAGTAGGGGGCCGGATAGGCCACGACCGACGGGATGAAAGCGAGGCCACCAACAATCCCTAGAAGGTAAGGAACGATGGTTCCACGCGCCACGTACAGGATGGTTTCGCTCTCCTGCAGGTTCTTCTTGATGTAGCTCATACTGGGCCTCTACGAACGAAGTGGGGTCTGGACAGCCGGGCAGGCGTTCAATGCAGTGTAACAACCCGCCTACCGGTTCATAAACGGCATCAGTACATCCCTTTTGCATGAAAAAGCCAGCTCGAAGAGCTGGCTTTTGGGTTGGTGCTTGGGTTAAATCACCCATTCGTCCGTGGAGGCGGTACCGTTTTGGGGTGCCTGGACAAATGCGGGCGCCATGACCGGCTGTGAAGCGGGCGGCAGGCTGGCCTGTGCGTCCTGGTCATCCTCGGCCGGCGCTTCGTCCATCGCATACTCTGCAGCAGAGGTTTTGGCTGCGCTGAACTGAGCGACGAGAACACGTTGTTCGCCGAGGATTTCAGTCGGATCGAGCAGCATCTGACGCAGCCCCCAGAGAAGGGCATAGTCCGCCCCCGTGATGACGCCGACCGCGGGGATGCGCTCCATCACCTGATCGATCAGATCGACCAGGTCACGCAGTTTGGGATGCAGGTACGAAAGTGACTTCGCTTTCCTGCGGATATCGGTCAAGACCGCTCGGAACCGCTGGGAGGTCTTGTCGGAGTGCATACCGGTCCAGTTGTGCTCGACCAACGCAGAGAATTCCTGCGCAATTTGCTGCGGTAGCGTATTGAGTTCGCCCTTGAGGTCTTCCGAGTGTTGCTCACTCCCACTGCACACCTGGAAGGAGCTCTTGCGGAATGTGAGCTTTCGCTCGACCTCTTCACGCGTGGGGGCGGCCCTGCGAATCATCTCGGCCCAGGCAGGAAACTTGTCGCATTGAGCCGCGATCAGCGGATCGATCTTGTCCAGGAACGGCTGCACCCACTGCTCGTACTCCTTGGCGCAATCCTCGATCAAATGACGCGCCTCGTCTTCGTGATCCTTGGCAACCAGGTACCCCGACAGGAAGGGGGTGCCGATGCGGGTCAGTTTGCTCCTGACACGGTTGGTGAGCTTTGCCGGCACCCGAATGGCCTCTCGTCCGAAGACCCGCGCCTCCAGCGAGAAGAGTTCCTTTGGCATTGATTTACGCAACTCCGAGGGTACCGAGTCCTCACGGAGCTTCACGATTCCCGAGACCGATGGAATGCGCACATAGAACACGGTGCACTGATCGAGCCCCTCGAGAACCTTGTTCCCATCATCCTGAATTGGCATCTTCTACTCCTTTCGACATGCTGCATGTACGTGAGAATCTCACCGGAACAAACCGGCAAGTGGTGCGTTGCGAAGGAGGTGGCCCGACAGGACTTGATATGAAAAAAAGGCTCTCGTCCGATGGACAAGAGCCTTGGGGGTGCAGCAGTCGAAGATCAATCCATCAGGTGCATCTTTTCCTGACGGAGTGCGTCCTCGTAGCGATCGTAGATCCGCTGCAGCACGTAGCCTGCAGCGAGCGATCCGACGATGATCAAAAGTGCCGCCACCAGGTTGCCCAGGTGAGGAACACAGAACACCAGCCCGATAACCAGTGCGAACATGCTGATGTTGCGACCAATGATTTCCATGGCTTTTCTCCTCTCGAGGTTGTCACGTGCCGTCAGGTCACGTGAAGGACATTGTTCCCAGAATGCTCCACAAGGTCCAATAAAGGGGTTACTTCACGATTTGTTCAACCATGTCACGCACCCGTTCGTAGTCGGCTTTCTGGTTTCCGCTTGCCGCGAAATACTTCCGCACCACCTCACGGATCGATCCTGCAACTTCTGGATCCAGCAGCTTGGGGTAATGCTCTTTCAGGCCACCCAATGCATCATCAAACAGCCCATCGAAGATCTGCTGGCCTACCGGCTCCTGGGTAACAACGACGCGATCGCGGTCAAGGGTAACGGAGAAGGTAAGACGCCCTGAGTGCAGGGAAGGAAAATCCTGCCAGGGGGAGGCCTTGATCAAGTTGCACAGCATTTCAGCGGGCTCGGGGTACTTGAGATCCAGGACAATCGCTTCCATCCTCGAATATGCTCTACGCGCGTCATGCTCCTGGTAGCTCCCTTTCTCATCGGTAAAGTCGCACATTCTGCTTACGACACTTCCTGGGCACTCGTCCTTCATGGGAATCCAAAAGCCGTCTCCTGCCCACAACGTTTCGTCGTCGACAACAATGGCCGGCAGTTCGGGTTGGCCGCTCACCGTAAGGACATACTGTTCGACCAGCCGGAAGGTGCCGCCTGCGGTCTCTGGCAGCCATGCGGTGCATGAAGCGATGACTTCTCCACTGACCTCGACCTCCCATTCGCCCAGCTCAACCACATGTTCATGTGCCCAGTGGAGCTCCGTCGGAAGGTTCTTCGCAAGACGAAAGAAGCCCGCCTTGGCGGCATAGAGCCACAACGGACAATCGGAGGATTCGATGTCAGGATCATCCAGCTCGACGATCGTAATCTGTCCAGCTTCGATCTCTGTTTTCGAGAGATGGCGTGTGACGGCTGCAACACCGCTCTCCTCAGGGCGTTCACCGACATCCGGCACCGCGACGATTTGTTCGAGCCAACCTGCCGGCAGAAACGAAATGCGATCGAATAGTTCCGGGAAAAACTGCTCAGCGGCCCAGGTATAGACGTCGAGGAACGCTGACTCCCCTAAACGCTCTAGCTCATCTAGAAGGTGATCAGACCAAAGCGCTCGAAGGACTTCCGTTACCGTCTTGATCTGCGCTTCCTCGTCGATCAGGATCTCCCGATCAGGAAGTCGCGCAAAGAACCTCTGGCTATCCAGATGCACAATGACCTTCTGCTCATCTGCCGTGTTGTCAAACCGGTTTATCAGCGCCGCAGTGCTTCCGCATCCGACCCTGAACCCCTGTAGATACAAATCCGCGACAGGTTTGACTTGCCCCTTCTCGATCCCGGGAATGGAGAACGCGCCAACAGGCGTTTGAATCCACGTCCGTTCATTGTTGTCCTGCGCGTGCGGACGGGGAAGGCGCACCCCATTGAGTTCGACCGGGATAGGAAAACCCTTGGCGAGCTTCTTCGCCGCTGCGATCACTTCGTCTTCGGTGGCCTTGATGCCGCGCAGTTCGACGCGGGTACCAGGCTTGCCGTAAAGATCCTCGGATCGCTTGAGGCCAATCTCGGCGAAGTTCAGGATATCAGCGGTCATCCCCTCCAGCGTTGAACTGTTACTCGATGCGCAGACCCAATCAGCCGCGAAGAGCGCCGACAGCCAGCCAATCCCGAATGGCTTCTGGGTGATCTTGACTGCGTCATCCCAGCCGCTTTCGGCGACCGTAAGCAGGTCTTGTATGTTTGTGATTCCCACACCGTCGTCCTCGATCACGAAGCCATCCTCCGTGGTCCAGATCGAAACGGTCGAACTACCTGCTCGGTTCGCGTTCTGCATGAGTTCCTTCACGAAGGTCGTTCGCGAAGTAAATGCATACGCCAGATTAGGGATCAGCTTTTCAGTGGCAACTTTGAGTTGTACGGCTTGCGACATGGTTTGATGTCCTTACGAAGGTTGGAGAGATGCCCCACACCATGAAATGTGCGTTGCGCTTCGTTTGAACAACCTCGCCGTATACGAAAAAAGGAGGCAACGTAGCCCCCTTTTTTTAGGCATTAGCCTGGATCTAACTACACAGACACTCCATCTTCCGAGGCGCCTGACTCCAGGATGATGGTTTCCTTTGACGAAAGGAACCCAAGAAATACAGCTTTCGACATCGAATAATTGAAAACATTCTGCGCATTCAGATCCGGTGCAGTTTTCATGATGGTTTTCTCAATGCCCCTGAACGCAGGCGAAGATTTGAACTCCCTGAAAACCTTGTTCTGCTTCTCCGTGTCCAGGTTCTCGTAAGTCGTTTTCAGGATCAGATTGCGTTCGATCTCTTCAATACTCTTCTTCTCTTTGGCAGCCAAAATGTTCTTTTGTGTCTCGCCTTGTCGGACCGTCTTTGCTTCCTCTGTGTTCATTTGACGCACTTCGTGTTCGCTAAGCGTCCACCCTTCTCGCAGGGCCTTCATCAGATAACCACCAGGGGATTTGACTTTATCTCCCTTCTCAAGCCCCTTCTGCATTCGATAGCGGGTCAAGGTCACAGCCGCCATGATGTACTCGGTTGTCCATTCGTCTCGGTTGCTGACCATTTCGCTGATGAAATTCTGTGAAAGACCGAACTCTTTCTTCACCAGATCATAGATGAGCTGTTGTGAATTGCTTGTCTCAACGATATTTCTGAGCGCGTAACGACCGTCTGGGTTTTCCTCGACCTTGAATACAAGGTGAGTGACTCTCCTCCCGCCGCCTTGCGCGCGGGTCTCCATCGTCACTTTGATGTCTGTTTCGCTGTTGATTCTCTCGATCGATGGCGTCAGAACCTCACGACGCAGATATCTAAATTCTTTCAGGTAAGAACTATCATTCTTCCCGAACCACTCTCTGAACTCATCGATGGAAATCATCTCCGTTCGGCCGCGAAACTGCTCTTTTGAAAGCCTCTCATACATAACGGCCGAGTAGATCGTATCGAGCGCAGCGGAAATTCTAAGAGAAAGGAACGTGAAGGAGCGAGGGTCCTTGAGTTGATTGCGAATGTCCTGGGGCATCTCAAATACGATCCGACCACCCGCCAAGACGACAGTCCCGAGTAACGGAACGGATCCCCAGCGCTCACCCGTCACGTTTCCCTTGGCATCGGTGTCAATGATGGAGACCACTGCTGCGCTTTTCTGCGCCTCACGTAAAGCCCGTTTGAGTGGAACGTTATTTCTGGACGGATACGCGATTAGCCACTTAAAGAAATCGAGGTCCATGTCCCATCGAGCTTCATCAGGCTTTTGGGCTGCGATGCACAGCACACCATTCACAACCCGTCGGCCAACGAGAGAGAGGTCCTGGACCTCAATGAAGGCATTTGCCTTGTTGAACCCGACTTCTCTCGGTGACTCGTAGATGGGCTTCTCACTGCCGATCTCGCTGAAGATATCGAATGCAAGTGATCGCTGAATTTGAAGATCCATCACAGACCTCGGAGTGAAGAAGGGAGGCGGGCCAGGTTGACAAGCGCGGTTGCAGCGGGGCTTGCGCCCCTATCGTGCGTTCGCCACGGTTCGATACGGTGGTCGAAAGTGAGTGCCATGACGGCTAAGCTATCACTTTGCTGCGCATGCTACGACGGAGAAAGTGAGTCAGGCAAGATAAATATTTTCACGTTCCGTGGGTTTCTCCTGCTGAACCTTCAGGCGGCTAGCGCACGATCTTCGCTTCCGAAGAGCTCCTTGGCGTTCGAGAAGAGCTGGTTGGTTTTTCCAAGCAAAGCTTCTGGGAAGCTAGCTAGCTTTGTAAACGCTTTTAAAAGCCTTTAGCTAGCTTTAAGGGCACGCAAACGCTTGTAAACAAAAGGGAAAATTTCGTCAAAGTGAGGGTTTTTGAGCGCAAAGTGAGACTTTGTGATCTGAAAGTGAGAGTTTGTGATCCGAGTAAAGTGAGGGTTTGTGAGCGCAAAGTGAGGTTGGATGATCCGAAGGTGAGCCTTTGTGATCTGAAAGTGAGGGTTTGTGAGCAATATCCGGGAAAGCCTTGCTGAGCTTGGTGAAAGGTGAGTTATCCACAGATCGTGGTGATACTTTGTGAGCTCAAGGTGATGCTTTGTGATCGCCTGAGGAGATCGCGTCAGGACTGTTGATCGATACAGTCCTTGGCCTGTTTCAAAGGCAGAGAGTGGGCACACACGGCCGCATAAAGCGCCGATTTTCTTTCCGAAAGAACAGAATCTTGCCTACGAGTGATGCTGGCAGTCTCCATTTCGATAGGGCAACTGTATCGGACGCGGCAGGAGCTTATTTCCGGGGCTATGAGAAAGGCGAGGTCATGGCACAGGTGCAGCAGCCGGTGGGATCGGCTCACAAACCCTCACCTTGTGCAGGCCCGCGCTCGCCCCGTCTTGCTCACAAAGTATCACCATGCATGCAAGGGACTGATTAACAAGGAGAAAACGCGGAGGGCAGGGCGCGGAAGGGGGGCGGCGGTCCGCTCACGAAGGCTCACATGCGTGCCTGGAGCGGATCACAAAGCCTCACTTTATGGTCCGGCGTCGTGCCAAGGCCGGGCGCCATGCCGGCTCACAAACCCTCACCTTGTGCAGGCCCGCGCTCGCCCCGTCTTGCTCACAAAGTATCACCATGCATGCAAGGGA
>ERZ761602.501-NODE-501-length-84979-cov-7.612677_pt1 | contig 84979 bp, 74 predicted proteins | sample MGYA00512165_ERZ761602 | MGnify/ENA primary metagenome ERZ761602 (study PRJEB28899, sample SAMN02445085) | bioreactor sludge metagenome | biome: EBPR sludge; isolation source: Thorneside wastewater treatment plant | place: Australia: Brisbane, Thorneside Wastewater...
CCAGCCGCTCGATCATCGCCCAGGCGATCGCGAGGCCATCGTAGGTACTCGTCCCACGGCCTACCTCGTCGAGCACCACCAGGCTACGTGGGCCGGCGTGGTTGAGGATATAGGCACTCTCCAACATCTCGACCATAAAGGTGCTCTGGCCGAGCGCGAGCTCATCCTTGGCCCCGATCCGGGCAAAGACCGCATCGCAAATGCCGAGCCGGGCCGAATCGGCGGGGACAAACGAACCCATCTGGGCCATGAGCGCGATCAGCGCATTCTGCCGCAGATAGGTGGACTTTCCGCTCATGTTGGGCCCCGTCAGGATCATGCACCGGGTGCTGTCGGGGGAAAAATTAGTGTCATTGGGAACGAACATCGCCCCGTTGGCTTCCACCACTGGGTGACGGCCTTGGGTGACTTCGAAAAGATCTTCCTCCACCATCACCGGCGGGCAATAGTTGCGCCGCACGGCGACCTCGGCCAGAGCGCTCAGACAGTCGATTTCGGCCACGGCTCTCGCCGTTTGGAGGATGAATCCCGACTCCGAACTGACCTTGAGTCGAAGCTGGTGGAAGATCTCGCTCTCCAGCGCGACGGCCTTGTCCTTGGCCCCTAGCACGGCAGATTCTTGGTCCTTGAGTTCGGCCGTGATGTAGCGCTCAGCGTTCGCGGTGGTCTGCTTGCGGATGTAGGTCTCGGGGACGCGCTCGATATCGCGTTTTGGAACCTCGAGGTAGTAGCCAAACACGGAGTTGTAGCCCACCTTGAGACCCGAGATGCCGGTGGTTTCCTTCTCTTTGGCCTCCAACCGGGCGATGTATTCGCGCCCACTCCTCGCCATCTGGCGCAAGGCGTCGAGCTCGGGATGGTGTCCATCGGCGATGACGCCTCCCTCCCGCAGAGTCAGTGGCGGATCGGGCAAGAGAGCCGACTGGAGCAAAGCTCCCAGCAGCCGGTGATCTCCCAGTTGCTGGATCAAAGCATGGATGCGACCAAATCCGACCTCTAGGCAGGCCTCCTTGAGATCGGGGATACGAAGCAGCGAGCGCCCCAAAACCACCAGATCGCGAGGGCTGGCTAGACCCGTGGCGCACCTCGAAACGAGTCTTTCGAGGTCGGCGATTCCCTTCAGGACATCCCGGAGATCCCCTCGCCGGATCCCCGATTCCGTCCACCGGGCCACCGCTTCGTGTCTCTCGCGGATCGGAGAGAGGTCGAGCAGCGGGCGCTCGATCCAGCGGCGGAGAAGGCGCGAACCCATCGGCGTCACCGTCTCGTCGAGCACCTCAAGAAGCGTGTACTTGCGCCCCCCATCGCTGAGGTTTTGGGTGAGTTCCAGACTTCGGAGAGTGTTAGGGTCGATCGCGACGTTGGCATCTCCGCTGTAGGCCGCGATCGTCTCGACGTGACCGAGGTCCAGCCGATTTTGCTCGGCGTAGCTGAGGATCATCGAGGCGGCGGCGACGGCGGAGGGCTTGTCCGCACAGCCATATCCGGCCAGGCTATCGACTTGGAACTGGCGCATCAGGTCCCGCGCTGCGCGCGTCGGGTTGGGGGCCTCTCGTTCGGTGGTCGCGGCTCCAATGCCGCGGTTCAAAGTTTCGGCCAAAGGCTGGGTGCTGGGGTCGTTCAAGAGTTCGGCGGGGCGAATCCGGGCCAACTCCTGCAGGAGCCTCTCCTGAATGTTGTCCCCCTCGAACTCGGTCACGAGGAACTCGCCGGTCGAGACATCGAGCGTCGCCAGGCCCGCTCGGCCATTGATGACGCAAATCGCGGCGAGGAAATTATTCTGCCCGGCGCTGAGCATCGACTCTTCGACCAGCGTGCCAGGGGTCATGACCCTCGTAACGGCCCGACGCACGAGCCCCTTTGCCGCTTTGGGATCTTCGACTTGGTCGCAGATCGCGACCTTGTGCCCGGCCTGCACGAGCCTCGCGAGATACTTCTCGACGCTGTGGAACGGCACCCCGGCCATCGGGATCCGGCCGTTGGATCCATCCTCTCGACCGGTCAGGGTGATCTCAAGGACTTCGGCGGCGGTCACCGCGTCGTCGCCATAGAACTCATAGAAGTCCCCGATCCGGATCGCCATAAGGACGCCGGGATGCTCAGCCTTGTGCTGATAATATTGCCGGAGCATCGGGGTCTGTGCTTCCACTGCTCAGGAGTGTACTTGTTGCTCTGCGCAGGCAGGGGTATACTCGTAAGCTCATACGGGCTCATAGCTCAGTTGGTTAGAGCGCACCCCTGATAAGGGTGAGGTCACCGGTTCGAATCCAGTTGGGCCCACCATCTGCAATCCTAAAGCCGACCCTGCATCTCGCGGGCCGGCTTTTTGTTTCTTCGGGACTTTAGTCTTCGGTTCGCCGGGCGCTAGGTCGGGCACGGAGCCGGGCCCAAGTTCGAAGTTCATCGATCTCCTCGGCCATCATCACACTCAAGGGGACCTGGGCCCCGGCCTCTTGGATCAAGTCTTCTTGGGTCAGGTCGTGACCTTTATCATAGGCGTTGAAGAGTCCGCCGATAACGACTTGTTCAATCTCGGCCCCGCTAAATCCAGCCGTCTTGGCGGCCAGCGCCTTGAGATCAAAGTTCGCCAAATTGCGTTTTCGCTTTTTGATATGAATAGCAAAGATCTCCTCTCTTTCTGGCGATTCAGGAAGATCGATGAAGAAGATCTCGTCGAATCGCCCTTTTCGAAGGAGCTCTGGCGGGAGCTTACTGACGTCGTTGGCGGTGGCGATCAAGAAAACGGGCTTGGTCTTTTCCTGCATCCAGGTCAGGAAGGTTGCAAAGACGCGCTGAGTGGTGCCGCTGTCTCCACTCCCGCCTCCAGCCACTCCGGCGAAACCCTTTTCAAGCTCATCGGCCCAGAGGCAGCACGGCGCCACCGACTCTGCCACGCGGATGGCCTTACGGATGTTTTCTTCACTCTGGCCCACAAGCGAACCAAAAATTCGCCCCACGTCCAATTTCAGCAACGGTAAATGCCAAGTTGCGGCAATCGACTTGGCCACCAGTGACTTCCCACAGCCTTGAACCCCGAGCATGAGGACGCCCTTTGGCGCAGGCAACCCGAATTCGCGAGCCTTATCTGTGAACGAAGTCCGACGCTTTTCGAGCCACTCTTTGAGAAGATCATGGCCTCCAACGTCCTTGAAGCTACTTTCTGCTGGATAAAACTCCAACAAGCCGGATTTCCGGACGATCTGCTTTTTCTCTTCTAGGATCGTATCGACGTTGAACCGGCGGAATTCGACCAAAGATCGGGCGAAGGCACTCTCAATCTCATCTTTCGTGAGGCCCTGGGCGCTCTTGATCATGATCTCGCGATCAAGTGCTTCCAGTTGGGTGTTGAACTGCGGGTTATCGCTTACCGCCGAGATGACATCATCTAATTGGGCGGCGATTTCTTCGGGGCCGGGGAGGGGGTATTCGACGACCGTGATCTCCTTTTCGAGCTCGGTCGGGATCGTGAGATTCGGCGAGAGGATGATGAGGGATTGGGACTTTCCGCGAAGTCGGATCGCGAGATCGCGCATCAAGCGGATCACCCGGGTGTCCCGCATGTAGCTATGGAAATCCTTGAGGACGAAGATGGTGAACTCGGCCGCCTCGTGGATCTGGGCCAAGGCTTCGAGTTCACCCGGGAGCTTTCCGGCTTGGTCCTTTCGGGCCGCGCTCACGGACGGGTTCATGCCCTGAGTAACCGACCAAGTGTGAACTTGCCGGTTCAGCCGGGTCCCGATCTCCTCGAGGACGCTTTGCACCCGAGCCTCTTCCCAAGTGACGAGGAAGAGGATCGGGTACTTGGCACGGATCAGGGTTTCGATCTCTTTGGCCGCATTCATGGAGAACTTAGCCCAGGCGCCCGGCGAGCTTGCCGAACCCGTTTGGCCCTGCGTATTGTGCACTACTGCCGAGCGATTCTTCGATTCGGAGCAGTTCGTTGTACTTGGCCACGCGGTCGGTGCGGTTGGGAGCTCCGGTCTTGATCTGTCCGCAGTTCGTGGCGACGGCCAGGTGGCTGATGGTGGTGTCTTCGGTCTCGCCCGATCGGTGGCTCATCACCGCCGTGAATCCGGCCCGCTTGGCCATTTCGACCGCATTGAGAGTCTCGGTGAGCGAGCCGATCTGGTTGACTTTGACCAGGATCGAGTTGCCGCATCCTTCCGCGATTCCTCGACCGAGCCGCTCGACGTTGGTCACGAAGAGATCGTCGCCGACGAGCTGGACTCGGTCGCCGACGGCTTCGGTCAGCATTTTCCAGCCGTCCCAATCCTCTTCGTTGAGTCCGTCTTCGATGCTGATGATCGGATACTTGTCGCAGAGGTCGGCAAGGTAAGCCACCTGTTCGGCCGAGGTCCGCGACCGGACCGCACCCGCCTTGTAGACGTAGTTGCCGCCCTCATAAAACTCGGTCGCGGCGCAATCGAGGGCCAAGACCATATCCTTGCCGGGGGTGTATCCCGCCTTTTGGATCGCCTCAAGAATGTAATCGAGCGCGAGTTCTTGGGATTCCAGGTTCGGCGCAAAGCCTCCCTCGTCGCCGACGCCGGTGGCGAGGTTGCGACCCTTGAGCACTTTTTTCAGAGTGTGATAAACCTCGCATCCCCACTGCATGGCCTCGCTAAAGGTCGGCGCACCCACCGGAATGACCATGAACTCCTGAAAATCGACGTTGCTGTCCGCGTGCTTTCCGCCGTTGAGGATGTTCATCATCGGAGCCGGAAGGACGCAAGCCGAGACTCCGCCGACGTAGCGGTAGAGCGGAAGACCGACCGCACTGGCGGCCGCCTTGGCCACGGCGAGCGAGACGCCGAGAATGGCATTGGCGCCGAGCTTGGCCTTGTTGGGGGTGCCGTCGAGTTCGATCAGCATGGCATCGATGGCGGCTTGATCGGTGGCATCGCGGTCGAGCAGATGGGGGGCGATTCCCTCGTTGACGTTCTCGACGGCCTTCAGAACCCCCTTGCCCCCGTGACGGCTAGCGTCCTCGTCGCGAAGCTCCACGGCCTCGAACTGACCGGTGCTGGCTCCGCTGGGGACTCCCGCTCGGCCAAAAGAGCCGTCATCGAGGACGACATCGACTTCAACGGTGGGATTGCCCCGGCTATCCAGAATCTCTCGGGCGACTACGTCAACGATAACAGGCATGTCCTGAGTTTACCGATGAGACGTTAAGGGTGGCAGGTGATGTAGACTCAGGAAAGACATGGCGGGACGCGAAAGCTATTTCTGGCATAAGTTGCACTCGCTCACGGGGATCATCCCGGTGGGCTTCTACATGGTTCAGCACTTGACACTGAACAGCTTTGCTCTGGTCGGGGAAGATGCCTACAACGGCGTCATCCACTTCTTCGAAGGCCTCCCCAGTCACCTGCTTCTTTTTCTCAAGTACGGACTCGTCTGGGCACCGCTGATTTTCCATGCCGTCTACGGATTCATGATCACGAGCCGAGCCCTACCCTTCGACTCGCCAGCCGCCAGTAAGTACCGCGAAAACAAGTACTACATCTGGCAGCGCATCAGCGGGATCGTGGCCATGCTCTTCCTGATCTATCACATGATCTCGACCTCAGTCGCGGCCAGTCTGCGCGGGGCGGAGAGCACGATTCTCTATGACAACTGGGCCAGCAAGCTCTCAAGCTTTGGCTATTTGATCCTCGCGATCTACATCATCGGGATCACCGCCTCGTCCTATCACCTGGCGTATGGGATCTGGAATTTCTGTATCCGCTGGGGAATCACGATCAGCGAATCGAGCCAGCGCCGGATGGCAAACTTCTCTCGCGGGGCTTTTGTCGCGCTGTGCTTGCTCGGCTATGCTGCCCTCGTCGGATTCTTCTATTCTCCGTTTGGAAAGAAGGACACGGCGGTGCAGCAATCCGCCGTGGAGACCACGGCCCCCGAGACTCAGACGATTCGCTACTGATCCTCTCTCGGAATCGGACACCCGACCGCCCCGGTATCGGTGAGGTCGGGTTCTTTGTTGTTGAGGAAGGCCTCAAGGGCTAGGCGAAGGTCGTCTCTCACTTCGGCCCGTGGTTTGCCGTGGTCAAGGTAGCGGTCGTTCACCCGGCCACGATAGCGGATAGTTCCTTTCGCATCCAAAACCACCGCCTCGGGGGTCACGGTCGCCCCCAAGAGCCGGGTTACCGCATGCTGACTATCGACAAATGCGCGACCGGGAATTGAGAACTCCCGGCGGTGCTTCAAGATCTCTTCGCGACTCGCCGAGAGATCCACGTAGGCAAATGCGAAACTGACTTTCTGCCGATCGAAAGTGCTGATGAGCCGCTTGTATTCGCTCGTGTACCGATTGCTAATAGGGCAATCGACGGTGACAAAGATCACGACCTGCAGCCTAGATCCGGACTCGGGGAGGGTTAACTGCTTACCATCCAGCAGGGTCACCCGGGGGAGTTCCACCTGGCTGCCGATGGCGGCTCCGGCGAGAACCGGAGCGCTGGATTCGTCCTGCGAGACGGCGTAGATCAAACTTTCACGAAGCAAAGCTCGTCCATCGACAGGCAGAGCAGGAACGCTTGCCACCAGGCAAGAAGTAAGGTAAGCAAGCAGCATGGCCAATCTTCCAAATTCAAGACGGCGGTGGTCCGGGGCTTGGTTCGCTCTTTCGGGCTGTATCGCCATCGGAATGTGGCCCACGGCGCAGGCCAGCCGGATTCAAGATGACCGCCCACCGACGTGGCACCAAGACATCCGTCCGATGCTGATGGAGCAATGCATGGCTTGCCACATACCGGGCGGCAGCGGACCTTTTCGCCTGGACCGCCTCGAAGATGTTCGGCGTCGGATCGTGCTCGTGCGGGACCAGATCTTGAAGCGTGAGATGCCCCCCGTCTATGCCCAGAGTGAACTGGGACCGATCTCGCCGTTCCATGAATTCACCGATGAGCAGGCCCTGCTGTTCCAGCGCTGGCAACAAGCCGGGATGCCTGAGGGCGAACCGCCGGAACACGTCGAAAGACGCCTCGAACCGGCGCTCAGTGCGGCCCTGACGGCCGACGTTCGGCTGGAAGCTGAGGGGATCTTGAGCCAAGTATCGGTGAAGGTCCGGAATGCGCCCGCCGCCGTCGCCGGAATCCAGGGCCTCCATCATCCGGCCATCCGACAGATCCTCCTCTATCGAGGCAACAAGGTCAACCCCAATCGTGACCATGTCGGACCCGAGGGCGAGCTGATCGCGAGCTTCTCACCCGGCTTCCATGGGCCCCCGGTCTCGATTCCCGTCGAGGGCGATGTGATGATGAAGGTCGTCTATCAGCCCACCGGAAAGCCCGAACGGGTGAAGCTGACCCTCCTGCCCGATGCGCCGAATCGGAACGCCGAGTGGATCTCCCTCGGCCGCGATGACTGGCGGATTGAGGCGGACAAGCGCCTGAACTTGGAGACAAGCTTGACCTTGGAGGAAGACGTGTTGGTGGCTGGATTCCTGCCCGAGGCAAGGCACTTTTCGGCCATGCTCCAGCTGGTGGCCAAAACCCCGGACGGCAAGGAGCAACGGCTTTTTCATGCCCGTCGATGGAATCTCAATTTCCCCGGTGCCTACTACTTCCAAACACCGGTCCGGTTAGCCAAAGGAACCCGGCTCACCTACCGAGCTCTCTATGACAACACGGAAACCTGCCCCGTCAACAAGGGACGCAACCCACAGCCGGTGAGCAGTGGCTATGGGCGCGATCAAGACCGGTTTTGGATGCATATCCTGACGGTTAAGCCAGGCTCGGCGGAGTAAGCCGAATGGGGTGGCCACCCCCGCCGTTACGCTCACGGTTCTTGCGGAGAAGATTGAGCATGACCCGGGCCGCGAGGAACAGCACGACGATGTCGTCGGAGAGGCCGAGGGCCGGGATCAGGTCGGGGATCAAATCGAGCGGAGAGACTCCGTAGGCGACGCCGAGGGCAAAAACTCCGAATGCTTTCCAAACTCGAAAGCGGGAGATTCCAGCGAGGGGCAACTTCATGGTCCAGGCATTTCGACCAAGGAAGTGCCCCCTTTGGTTCGCTCCCACGCCGAAAGTCCTAGGATCTAGTAATTTTGCCGATCTTCTCGATGACTTGAACTATTGGGATTGGCACGCATGTCGCATACAATAGAGTTCCCGCCGAATTCGGCAGGGATTAGGATTGAGGGATGCAGAGATTTTTCAGTTTGAGGCCGCTCGCGGCGGTCGTTGTCACATCTTGTCTTGGAGCGGCGGCTTTCGCCCAATTCACCTCGCAAAACATCAGCTTGCTGAGCAACCGGACCCCGGCCCAGTTCAATACCACTGCGGGAAGCAGCTGCTGGGGTTACACATCCCCGAGTGGGCGCGAGTACGCCATCATCGGGGGCTTCAATCGGTCGGCCTACTACGACGTCACCAACCCGACCAGTCCCGTCCTGATCGGTACGATCCCTCACACCGCAAGCGACTGGAACGAGATGAAGGTCTACCAAGACTTCGCCTATGTTGTGAGCGAAGGCTCGGGAACGGGAATCCAGGTCGTGGACCTTCGTCAAGCCGACCAAGGCCAAGTGACCCTCCTCCGGACGATCACCAACCCGGGACGAACCCACAACGTCGTGATCGACACCTATAGCGGCTTCCTCTACACCTGTGGAAGCAATGAGGGCGACGCCACCACCATGATCTTCAGCCTGGCGGACCCCACCAACCCGGTGAAGGTTGGGCAATGGACCGAGGCCTATCAGCACGACGCCCAGGTGGTGACCTACACCAGCGGTCCTCTCGCGGGTCGACAAATCTTCTTTGGCTACAGCGAAGGCCGCGGCATCGACATCATCGACGTTACCAACAAGGCCAACCCGTTCCGCATCTCACGGACCCCTTATCCCAACATCGCCTATGGCCACCAAGGGTGGCTGAGTGAAGATCGTCGCTACATCTACGTTGATGACGAGCTCGACGAGCAACGTTTTGGAACTCCGACTCGATCACTGATTTTTGACGTCAGCAACCTGAGCTCGCCCCAACTCGTGACCACCTTTGGCAACGGACTCGCGGCCATCGACCACAACCAGTACGTTCGGGGGAACTACCTTTATCAAGCGAACTACCGAAGCGGACTTCGGGTGTTCGATATCAGCAACCCCATTTCGCCAGTTGAGGTCGGCTGGTTCGACACCTATCCCGGCAGCGACTCGGCTCAGTTCAACGGGGCCTGGAACAACTATCCGTTCTTGCCGAGCGGCAACGTGATCGTGAGCGACATTGAGCGAGGCATGTTCGTTCTCGACGTCAGCCAAATCACGACCAGCGTCGGATTTACCTATCCGAACAATAAACCCGCGATCCTCGATCCCGATGGCGGCACGCCGGTCCGCGTCCAACTCAACCTGCGCAACGTCACGCCCCAGGCCGTCGAGCTTAAGTGGACGACGGGAACCGTGATCAACTCGGTCCCGATGACGAGCGTGGGTACCAACCTCTACGAAGCGGTCTTTCCGGCGATCGTCTGCGGCGCCCGGGTCAGCTACTACATCGAGGTCACCGGGACCAATGGAAAGAAGTACAGCGATCCTTCGACCCAGTTGAATCAGCCCAGCATCGCCGTCAGCCAAGACGGACGCATTACCAACTTCAGCGATACCTTTGACACTAACCTCGGCTGGACCGTCACCAACAGCGGGGTGACCGACGGCGCTTGGGCGCGGGGCGTCCCCGCCGGGAACGGCGGCGCCCGGAGCGACCCCCCGGCCGCCTTTGGTGGCTCGGGCGCGTGCTATGTCACCGGGAACAACTTCAATGGCGACCTCGACGGAGGAACCACGACCCTGACCTCGCCGGTGATCAACCTGGCCAGCACGGGCGAATACTACGTCAAGTACGCGCGCTGGTTCCAGAACACCCAGGCCGATGACAACTTCATCGTGCAGGTGAGCAACAACGGTGGAACGAGCTGGAGCACGCTCGAAACGGTCACGGAAAGCGCGGCATGGACTCTGAAGGAGTTCCGCATCGCCGACGTCATCCCCACCACAGCCAACATGCGATTCCGCTTTGTAGCCGCTGACCTCGGAAATCCGTCGCTCTACGAGGCGGCGGTCGATAGCTTCGAGGTCACCAAGATCGAGTGCGTCACGCCGCTGATCTCGGGCCGAGTCGATTTGGAAGACTTCAACGGGAACGTGACCCAAGAAACGGCAAAGTTCGAACTGATCCAGAACGGCAACGTCGTCGATGAGCGAGTCCTCACCCTCGGCGCGAATGGGGCCTATAGCTTCACCACCAACGTCCGTGGCCCGGTGGAGATCGCGGTCAAGCCGACCCACTGGCTTCGAAAGAAGATCAGCGGCCTCACCCTCACGGACACCGGGCTGGCCAACCTGAACTTCAGCGTGATCAACGGTGACGTGGACCTCGACAACTCGATCACCATCTTTGACTACATCGATCTCAGTGATGCCTTTGACAAGGTCGAAAACTCGACCGGTTGGAACGGAAACGCCGACCTCGATGGGGACGGAGCGGTAACGATCTTCGACTACATCATCCTCTCGACCAACTTCGACACCACCGGCGACTGACCGAGCAGTGGACGAAAGGCAAAAGTTGGTGGGCACCCTGAACGGCGCCCACCAACTTTTTTCGTATGGGCCAGAAGCCTAGCTGGCCCGATAGGGCGCCAGTGTCTTGGCGTCGAGCTCCAGTGGTTGCACCCCACTCGCCGTCAGAGTCCAGGCGCACGGCGGAACCTTTAAGAAGCCCCCAGTGGCCGAATCGAGGTCGGCCGCGATGTCGAGCATGTGAAGGCCGTCGCCGAGAACATCCTTGAGCTGTCGACCGGCAAACGAGCCTTTGGTGCGGCTCAGGTATTCGAAGATTCCCCGGATGCGCTCCGAACCCGATCCCGCCGTGGCGTATTCCGGGTGCTCGAATCGGGCCCCGGCCGTATCGAAGAAGTAGAGCGAAAACCTCTCGGTGCCGGGGTCGTAGGTCGCCAAGATGGGTAAGAAAACCCCGATCCCCTGCATCGCGGCAGGCAGGTTCCCGGCCAGGGCGCGGCTTATCTCCTGCAACTTGCCCTCCTGGCTCATCTCGCTCAGGAACATCCGCTTGTAGTACTTAAAGCTGTGCTTGAGCATCCGACAGACTTCGATGCTGCGAGCAAAGCTACCACTGATCGCGACCAGTGAGGCGTCATCCAGGGGCATGACCTTTTCGGCTTGGTCATACATGATCAGATTGCCCATCGTGGCCCGACGGTCGGCGAGCATGAGGACGCCTTGGTCGTAGCGCAGGGCCAGGACCGTTGTTCCGTGGGTCTCCTGCTCGTGACCCTCGGTCGCCTCGGGCCGAAAGCCGACGAGATCGGCAAAGGTGCGCGGGGATTCGATCTTCATTGTCCGCTTCGCTGCCGGTATTTCTTGACCTGATCCGGGTCGACTTTCTTCAGGCGTTTCAGCAGTTCGTTGGGCGCGCCAGGCTTTTTGAGATCGGGCTTGTTGGGTCCCCCTTCGTCGCCGAGCTTGCGCTCGGGTTCGGGTTCACCGGGGCGGGTCTGTCGGTCGAATTGCACCATCTCTCTCTTTATACGCGGTTTTGCGCCCCTAGGGAGATCAAGCGCTGGATGAATTCCTCTTTCGTCACGAGGTTGATGAGATCGGGATCGTCGGGCAAGTCGGGGGGCAAGGCCAGATCGGCCCCGGCAAAGACGAGGGAGCCCCAACTCACGGTATGAAGCTCGGCCCCAAATCGGCTCACCGCGACGGCTCGCGCACGCGCGCGCCCTTCGGCCCGAGGCGACTCAAACGGAAACGGATCCACCGCTCCAGACTCCTCCAAGGCCGGGAACAGACCCGCTTCTTGGTCCAGATCGCAGTAGGCAAGGTCGAGGCTCTGGGCGTATCCCGAGCGCCAATCCTCGCCATCTAGGGCAGACTCAATGAGCTGCTGTTTGGCGACCCAATCGATCTTCCGTTCGGGTCCTGGCAACCGCTGCTCCAGCTGGGTCAGCAGTTCCCGAGAAACTTGGATCAGATGCTGGTCTTCCTGATCGAGGTCGAGAACCTTCTCCGCCGCGGCCAAATAGCTTTCCAGGACCAGATAGGCGTTGGAATGGCTGCCGCCTTCGAGATCGATCGTGTAGGCTCGCTCGCGGTCACGGCTGATCCGCCGGAAGGTCTCCACCGGGCGCGCGACCCGCCAAATCGGGGACTCACCCACCGCTGCAAGAGCGACCGCCAGGCGGACCAAACCGACCTTGAGCCACGTGCTCCAAGGATTCATGTTGGCGTCGCCGCTGATCACGTGGAGCCGGATGAATCGGTTTGGATCGGCGTGGGCCTCGTCGCGAGTGTTGAAGATCGGGCGGCGGTAGAGGGTCTCGGCGTTGGCGGGCTCGGCAAAGAAGTCGGCCCGCTGACTGATCTGGAAGTCGACCCAACCGCCACTCTCGCTCCCCACCTTGCCGGCTCCGGTGAGGATCTGACGGCAGATCAGCATCGGCAGGATCGCGGGAAAAAGTCGGTCGAACCCCAACTCGCGCGGGGCCAGATAGCTCTCGTGGCAACCATAGCTGGCACCGTGGAAGTCGGTGTTGTTCTTATAGACCTTCGTGGGGCGTCCGAAGGCCGCGGCGGTTTCCCGCAAGACCGTCTCGCCGACATGGTCGAGGGCGACGAGCTGGGCCAGCGAGTGGCACTCGGGGGTGGCGTATTCGGGATGGCCGTGGTCGTTATAGAACCGGGCTCCGTTGCTCAGGACCCGGTCACTGCGGATCTCGGCACTGGTTTGGACCGGCGCCCCTGGGCGGTCGAACTGGGCATCGATCGGATCTTGGGCGAGGTGATCGAGCTTGAATCCACGGAGGTCGGCGCGGGGCGATTCGAACCGATAGTCCCAACCGATAAAGCAATATCCAGGGTAGGACCGAACAAAGTCGGCACTATCCTGGATCTGATCTTGCGGCCCTCTGCCTTCGACAAGAAGGCCATACTCCGTCTCGATCCCGATGAGGACCGAGGACGGCTTCATCCTCGGTAGACCGAGAATCCGCCCCCAGTGGGGAAGGGCCAAGCGCCTTGGGTTTCGGTGACGTCCCAGTCTCCGCGGACCGGCACGCCGTCGCGAAGTTGGACGTTGGTGATCGTTCCCGCGACCCTCTCACCCGGATTGGGGAGAGCCGTATCGACGGTACTCACCGGCCAAACGGCGAAGTTTCCGGTCACGACTCCATCGGCGTCGGTGACGTAGTCGATTTGACCTTGCCACATTGCCACAACCTTTCCGCTACTGTCTTGGCTATAAATCACCAACTGTTGACTGTCGCTCTCGCTCGCGTTCGGAAGAGCAATCGCCGTGGCTCCATCGGTCGGGTTCACGACGTCCTTCGACTCCTTCCAGATCCCGGTGAGAGCGGTCACTTGGAGATTGCCTGGAGTCCGGTCGTTCAGGGTGTAGCTGTTGTTTGCCCGTTGACCGTTGATGATGGGACCAAGGTTCACGGTGCCACTGCGGATGAGCACGGGGTCGAGCAGTTCGAATTCGCTCGTCGATCCGGTTCCTCGACTGACGCCGATGCCGTCTCCACTGAAGAAGACGCGGTCGGCACTCTGCCCGGTTGAAAGCTGCGGGCGATCCGCACCGCTCATTGCGCTGAGATCAAAGGCGAGGTAGTCGCTGAAGACCCCACGGATGGCATCCACCCGCGGATCATAGTTCAGCAGGGTGAACTTGTCCTCGTCGAAGACCAAGCCCTCGGTGTCGCTGTAGCGCAGAATCTCGTCGTCAAGATAGACCTGCAGAGCCGTATATCGACCCGGAATCGCTCGAATCGAGATATCGAACGGTTGAGCCGAGACCACAGCCGGGTCGCCGGGCGCGGGGAGGTCGGAGAGGGTGCCATCAGGTTGCACGATCTGAAGCCGCCGAACCCGGAACGGGTACTCGGTGAATTCTCGCGAACTGACATTGGCGTTGTCGAACCGCACCGGGATCAGCCGCATGTAGCTCTGGAACTCGTCGAGGACGACATTCAGGAACTCGAATGCGGGGTCATTGGTCGCCGGAACTCGGTCGTCCACTCCGTTCAGGAGTTCAACTTCGTCGATCAGGGCCACCTGAGATCCGGGAGCTCGGGTGATTCGGTCTTGTCCCGTGAGGAACGTGACTTGGATCATCCCATTTCGGGGCAGGCTGAACGAAGGATAGGAACGTGTGATCCCACTTCCGCCCCCATCGGTCGAACCGCCGGTCGTCGCGCCGTCGTTTCCGTCGCCGCCACAACCCACAACTACTCCGGCCAAAAGACCGAGCGCCATCCACTTTACGAACTTCGCCACGTGCAAATCCTCTGTTTCGCGACCCGCCGGGGCCGCTGATCAGCTAGCGGCGAGGGTCCAGCAAGATGGACGCCTCAACCTGCTTCTTAGTTTGCACGGTTTTGGGAATCTCGCGCCACCGACCCGACCTACTCTTGGTCGGAATAGACGACTTGTTGGAAAGTCGAGACCCCGTGCAGCACCGAATCGACGAGCGATTCCAGCAGTTCTGGGGTGAGGCCGACCAGGTCCAGATCCTTTTCGGTGAGTGCGGGCGCGATGGTACTCAACCCGCGATCGATCCTTTGGAAAAGGAGAATCCGTCGGCTGAGCTCCAATCCCTTTTGGATCGGACCCGGTATGACGTTGGGATCTAGTGCCCTCTGGACCCAATCGGGAAATTCGTAAATTTGCGATATTGCGGCCGAGATCGCCAGGTGATTGAGCCCAAAGCTCGCGGTCTCGGCATCTTCGAGGCGAACCGAGCTTCCGGGGAGTTGGCCGAGGACCGAGCCATATTTCGACTCTTGCGCGGAGGCCAGGACCGGGATTCCCAGCGTCGAGGTGACCCCGACGAGGAAACATTGCTCCTTGGAGAGGTTGGTGAAATTCGCCATGGCCTCGAGCGCATATCCCATTCCCGCAGCGAATTTGACCATTTCGTACCGTAGATAACCGGATCCCTCGAAAACGATGCCGTAGAGTTGGTCGGTGATCAGCAGCGTGATCGTGTCGCGCACCAACCGGGCATCGTTGAGGGTCCGGACAGCATCGTCGAGGGTTCGGACCCGAAATTGCTCCGACTCCAAGAGGATGCCGAGGATGCACTTATAGGCCCGATCGCGTAGTTCGGAGTCGCTATTGGCAAAGCGGACGATAATGGCTTCGCTTGGCGGATAGTGTGTCGAGAGTCCCGCAAATCGCCTGAGCAGGTGGTCTAGCTGACCTTTTTTGCCTGCCTGTTCCACAAGGATCTGGGCAGGGGTTTTGGTGAACCCGTCGTTGGGCTGAAATGCGGCGGCCATAAATCGTTACTACTCTCTCCTGTTTCTATCGGCAAACCGGACCGTGATCTGGAATCTGGGACCTCGCAATCCTTTTTGGTAAACTGCGTGGTCCAATGAAGCGCGATGACCTGTGGGATCTGAACGAGGCGCTTCAGCATCCTGGCAAACACGTAGCAATCGACCTCAGCACGGAACTTCCGCAAGAGGCCGACCTTGATCTTGTCCAACCGCTGGAAGGCTTTTTGGAAGCTGTCAGCACGGGCAATCTGCTCCTCGTGACCGGCGAATTCAAGACCCGGTGCGTTCTGGAATGCTCCCGATGCGGGGCCCCGATCGAGCAAGACATCACGTATGAGATGGACGAGCAGTTTCCGGTCGAAGGGATCCCAAGCGTCTATGCCCAAGACGACTATGCCCGGGTCGTTCCCGATGAGGACTACCCGCTCTTCGAAGAAAACAACCTCATGGTGGAAGCTCTGATCCGTCAAGGACTCCTTTTGAACTTACCCATGCAGGCGCTCTGCATCCACGGATGGGAGGGAACCTGTCCTGAGGCCGGAAAGCGAGGCATCCAGATGAAGAAGGAGTCCGAGAATCCACACTTCTCAGATCTGGCCCAACTGAAGGCATTGGCTGACGAGGAGCCCGAAGCTTGAACATCGCTCTGGACGCGATGGGGGGCGATCACGCTCCCGAGCAGATTGTCCTGGGGGCGGTCGAAGCGGCCAAGCTGATCCGGGGCACCATCACTCTCGTCGGGGATCCTCAGCAGATCGCCAACTTCTTGCCCAAGCCCGCGCCGGCCAATATTGCCATCCACCCCGCAAGCCAAGTGATCGAGATGGAGGAATCTCCGGTTGAGGCCATGCGAAAGAAGCGCGACAGTTCGATGGTCGTCGCGGTGGATCTGGTCAAGGCGGGGACGGCCGATGTCGTGGTTTCAGCTGGCAACACCGGGGCCGCCGCAGCGGCCTCGCTACTGGGCTGGAGGCAAGCTCCAGGAATCCATCGGCCGGCCATTGCCAGCACCTTTCCGGGGCGCAAAGGTCAGTGGCTCTTGCTGGATGCCGGGGCCAGCCCAGACGTCGATCCCGAGCACCTCGTGGAGTTTGCCCAAGTCGGCCGCATGTATAGCGAGATCATGATGGGTCGCAACGAGGCGAAAGTCCACCTGCTGAACATCGGCGAGGAGGACAGCAAGGGAAACGCCTTTGCCAAGCAAGCCCACAAACTACTCAGTCGGCACTCCTGGTTTGCCGGGAACATCGAAGGCAAGGATCTCTTCCGCACCGATGTCGACGTGGTGGTCTGCGACGCCTTTGTCGGAAACATCGTCCTCAAGACCGCCGAAGGCGTGGCCGAGTTCATCATGGGCTCGATCAGGGAGCAACTCCCGACTGGGACCTTGGCCAAGTTGCCCTACCTACCCCTCCGAAAACTCATGGCCCCGCTTAAGAAGAAAACGGACTACTCCGAATACGGGGGCTCCCCGCTCCTGGGCCTGAATGGGTTAACCTACATTTGTCACGGTCGCAGCAACGCAAAAGCGATCAAGAACGCCCTCCTCGTGGCCGCGCAGGCCGTCGAGGCAGGACTGCTGGACAAGATGAAAGCAAATCTTGTCGGAAAATAAACGATGGGCAAACACGCAGCGATCATCGGAATTGGACACGCCGTCCCGAACAAGATCCTGAGTAATGCCGACCTTGAAAAGATGGTCGACACCTCGGACGAATGGATCTATCAGCGCACGGGCATGCGCGAGCGCCGAATCTGCGGTCCTGAAGAGACCGCCAGCACGCTTGGCATCGAAGCCGCGCAGAAAGCCCTCGCCGATGCCGGGATCACGGCCGACTCCATCGACCTCGTCGTCTGCGGAACCGTCACCGGCGACATGGCTTTTCCCAGCACCAGCTGCCTCATCCAAGAGGGCATTGGGGCAACCCACGCCGGAGCCATGGACATCGGGGCCGCCTGTGCCGGGTTCATCTACTCCCTAAGCGTCGCTAGCGCGATGGTTCAATCGGGCCAGGCCAAGCGCGCGCTCGTCGTCGGGGTCGATGTGCTCACCAAGTTTGTGGATTACACCGACCGATCCACCTGTGTCTTGTTTGGCGATGGGGGCGGGGCCGTGGTGCTGGAGCAGACCGACGAACCGCGTGGCCTGCTCAAATCGGTTCTGCTGAGCAATGGCGCCGGAGCCAAGCACATCGACCTTCAGGTGGGCGGATCGCGTCACCCGAATAGCAACCCTGAGAGCGAAAACTTCCGCAAACACATCTACATGGCTGGAGCTGAGGTCTATCGCTTTGCCGTCACGGCGATGGGCGATGCGTGCTGCAAACTGCTCGACGAGACCGGCTATTCCAGCGAGGACATCGGCCTCTTCGTTCCTCATCAGGCCAATCTGCGCATCATCGAGAGCGCGGCCCAAAGGCTCGGCTTGCCCGAAGAGAAAGTCTTTATCAACGTCGAAAAGTATGGGAACACCTCCGGCGGATCGATCCCCATCGCCCTGAGTGAGGCGGTCGAACAGGGCCGGCTGAAGCCAGGGATGCTGGTCATGACCGTCGGGTTCGGCGCGGGATTGGTTTGGGGCGCAAACCTCATCCGCTGGTGAAATGCTGACCCACCGCCAGCACCTGGCCATCAGCTCCTATTGGGCGGCGGTGAACTTCATGTGGGGTTCGCTTCTCCTCATCGTCCTGCCCAAACAGGTCGAGGTGATGAAGGCCGCGGACAAGGGTCCGGCGCTGGGTTTGGTGATCGGCATCGGGGCCGTGGCGGCCCTCACCATTCCACTCTGGATCGGCCCCGTCAGCGATCGTTGCACCCATGCTCTCGGACGCCGACGCCCCTTTATCTTCGTCGGAACGTTGCTCAATCTGGTCTGCCTCGGCCTGCTCGCCTGGGCCGGTTCGGCTGGGGCCTTTCCGCTCTTTGTCGGGGCTTACTTCCTGATGACCATCGGCAACAATATCGCGACGGCCGCCTATACAGGGGTGATTCCCGACCTCGTCGCCAGCGAAGAGCGAGGCAAGGCCAGCGGTTACATGGCCGTCATGTCCCAGCTCGGCACTCTGGCCGGGGTTGCGACCGCCGGGTTTTTGCCCCAAGACAATCGGTTTCTGCTCAGCTATGGACTGATTGCCGGAGCCCTCGTCCTCGGGCTTTGGGTGACGATGGTCGGGGTGCGCGAGACCCCGCTCGAGAATCCCGCCCCGGCGGTGCCCTTCCGCGAGGCTCTTGGCCGGCTCTGGTCCCCCCTGCGCGATCATGATTTCCGATGGGTCTGGATCACGCGGGCGCTGGTGATGGCCGGGTTCTATTCGGTCCTTCCGCTCCTGCAATACTTCATCGATGACCGCGTGAGCGGGGCCGAAGATGCGGTCGGGACGGCGGCCATGCTCCAAGGTTTAGTCCTGATCTGCGCGACCCTCAGCGGATACATCGGGGGCGTTGTTTCCGACCGATTGGGTCGGCGGCGGATCGTCGGAATGGCGACTCTCGTGATGGCGGCGGTCTGCCTTGCCTTGGTCTTCACGACCTCGGTTCCTTTGCTGTTTGGCGTCGGGGCCGTATTTGGACTGGGCTATGGCGCCTACGTCAGCGTCGATTGGGCGCTGGGGGCCGACGCCTTGCCAAACAAGGAAGACGCGGCCAAAGACATGGCCGTGTGGCACATCGCCGGAACCCTGCCGCAGGCGATCATGGCCCCGATCGCGGGGATGCTGGCCGCTGCCTTTGGATACACCATGGAACGCAGGGGCAACGACCTCGTTCCGCACTACACCGCCAGCGGCTACGCGGCTGTGCTCCTCACCGCCGCCGTGATGCTCGTCCTCGGCGCGATCTTCCTCCGCCAGCTACGAAACGTTCGCTAAAACTGGCCCATTGGCCCAGGAATCGCCCAAAATTCACGGATCTCTTGACAATTCGGCAAAAGGTCCGCTAACATGCGGTCACCGTCGAAGAAGACTGAGAACCCAGTGCAACGCCGCGCTGCCAGTGGGGTTCGATGCTGTCCCCGAAAAACAATGGATTCGGAAAGACAGTGATGAAAAAGATTCTTCTTGGCCTTGGGTTGCTTGTTCCCGGGCTTGCACTCGCCGAAACGGCGACCCCCGCCGCCACCCTGGACAAGGGCGACAGCGCGTGGATCATCGTCGCGACGGCCCTCGTTCTCCTGATGACCCCGGCCCTGGCCATCTTTTATGGCGGGTTGGTCAAGCGCAAAAACGTCCTCAATACGATGCTGCTCTGCTTCATCACGATGGGCGTCGTCAGCCTCACTTGGGTCCTTTTGGGCTTTAGTCTCGCCTTCGGAAAATCGGGCAACGGTTTCATCGGCGACCTGACCTATCTCTTCGGCGCGGATCTCTCCATCGATTCGCCCTATGGCACCCAGACGATCCCCTTGGCCCTCTTTATGCTGTTCCAGATGAAGTTCGCCATCATCACCCCGGCCCTGGTTTCGGGCGCGGTGGCCGAGCGGATCAAGTTCAGCGGGTTCATCCTCTTCACCGCGCTCTGGTCGCTCCTGATCTATGCTCCGATGGCTTGTTGGGTCTGGAACCCGAACGGTTGGCTGGCCAAGATGGGAGCTCTCGACTTTGCCGGTGGGACCGTTGTCCACCTCGCCAGCGGCGTCACGGCCATCGCTCTGCTCGCCGTGATCGGTAGCCGCCGCAACCGCGAGACGACTCCCAACAACCTCACCCTGACCCTCTTCGGCGCGGGAATGCTGTGGTTCGGCTGGTTTGGGTTCAACGCCGGGTCGGCTCTAGCCATGGATAAGCTCGCCGTCAACGCCTTTCTCACCACCCACACCGCCGCCGCCGCTGGGCTGGTCGGCTGGCTGTTGGTCGAGAGTCTCACAAAAGGAAAAGCCGGGGCGATCGGTTGTGCCAGCGGCCTGGTTGCGGGCCTCGTCGCCGTCACCCCGGCGGCCGGATTCGTCGGCGTTGTCCCCTCGCTCGCAATCGGACTTTTGGCCGGAGCGATCTGCTGCCTTGCGATCGAGCTGAAGCACAAGCTGCGCTACGACGACGCCCTCGACGTGGTCGGGATCCACGGCGTCGGTGGACTGTTAGGAGCGATCCTGACCGGGGTCTTTGCCGATCCGGCGATCAATCCCCTGGTCTCGATGCCCAACGGACGCGGCGGGCTGATCCTGACTCAGCTGGCGGCCGTCGGGGCCGTCGGAGCCTTTGCCTTCATCGGCTCTTGGATCTTGGCCAAGTTGGTTTCGGCCACCGTGGGTCTGCGCGCCGACGAGCACGAAGAGATCTCGGGACTCGACCTGGCCTACCACGGCGAGGACGGATACGGCGATCTCATCCCGAGTTCGCTGGAGGGTGAGGCCCTGCGCGAACCCGTCGGCGCTCGATGACTCCGGTCCGGTGGGTCCGCCTCCCAACAACTTACTCCCAAATAGACCGTTGGGAGAGCGGACCTTCGGACGAATGGACACCGGCGCGGAGCCTCGTGCGGACCGGTAATGACCAGCAGGATTCAGACGATATCCGTCCGCATCACTTGGCCCGCACGGTGAACCCTTCGTTAAGCCGGACCTGGGGATTGGTCAGGCGTGATTTCTTGTGGCCATCGCAACATCTCACGAAGGCACCTCGGGATTTCCCGACACTTCGAGCAAAATAGGTCTCAATGAATAGGTTGTGCTTGTTGGGAATGTCGCTTTTTCTAGCCGCGATGGCCACCGCCGGACCTGCCGATGGTGAAGCCCATGGCTGGGTGCGAGATGCCCAGTCCGGGGCATGGATTCCGGACGCCCGTGTCGCATTTATTGCGCCGCCTGGATCGGCCGCAAAGAATAGACCAGGCGACAAAACCGACAAGTGGGGCCGGTACACGATCCCGGCCTTGTTGGGGTCCGAAAACAAGAAGCGAATGATCAACCTTCCGATGCCGATTTTCGAGCGGGGTCCCTCAGTCGTAAAGGTGAACGTGGATGCGTCGATCTTGATCGTGGAGGTCAGCAAGTCCGGATACCGAACCTATCGAGGCCCCGTCGAGGTGAACTCGGCGGCGGTGACTCCACTCGGCGCGGTGGTCGACACGGTCTATCTTCAGCCCGAGTCCGCAGGCAAACCCGGATACGCGCTGGCTTCTGGCAAATCCGTGCGGGTCGAGACCACGAGTACCAACCGACTCGTTGCCAAAGGCAAGCTCTACGAAGAGAACATGAGCTACCACGATGTGCCGAAGAGCCTCAACCAAACGACCCACACCTCTCTCCGGCCCTATTTTGATGTCGGGCTGTTGAAATATGATTACGACAGTACGCGAAAGATCACCAAAGACGGCATGGAAGTCAAGCTCAGGACCGGTTTGCGCGATGGCACTCGCACGTTTTCCGGACCGCGGCGCGTCCCGCCTTACCTTGCCGAGGCCATCTCGGCGATCAAGCTGGAATCTGGTGGTCTCAAAGTGTTCGAGGTTCGACGGCTCTTCGGATATGGCTATGAAGGTAGCCAGCCGGAGAAGGTGAACGCTCTCCTGTTGCGCATGGAGGCGATGACCCCTCAAAATTCGACGTTCTCTGACCTGGTAGCGGCGGGTGATGAACTCGCGACCGCCTGGCCCGAAGTCGCACCGATGGTGACCAACTTCGTCAATGCGCGATTCGGCCGGCGTTCAACCCAGACCGATCAGGTACCAAAAACCAAGACCGGGCGCGCTCAAGAGGTTCTCGCGAAGCTGAATGACGCGAGCGCCCTCTACCGCGCCAACAAGGCTGAAGAAGCCCGCGCCGCCTATTCAGCCCTTTTCGATGCCAAAGACGGCGAAAAGATTGACGACTTTGAAGGGCGGCTGAACTATGGTCGACTGCTGGCCCTGGACGGCGACCTTGCCGGTGCCGACCGGATCTGGACGGTTGCGATCAATTACGCTCGCTGGCAGCCCAAGGACTACACCGAACTCACGCCGCAAGAATTGGAATCGGTGCCCGGTGCCGTTCACTTGCGCATCACGGTGCCAAGCGTCTTTCTGAGCGGAACCGTGAACTTTATGTATCCCGAAGCTGCTAGCGCCTATAACGCGACCGAATACATGGACGCCCTCAAAAATCCGAGCGCAGATTGGGCGGCGACGACCATCGTACTCCGTTCGCTGGTCGAGCTTGGACTGAGTAGCATCGTGGTAGACGTGATCAAGCAGGGGCTTGCGGCCGAGCCCGACAACGTCGCCTTGCTCGAGACGGCCGTGCTTTGCGGCCGCGCGTTGGGGGATCCGCTTTTTGCAGATTCTGCCCTTGAGCGGCTTCGGGCGTTCGTGCCCAACCACCGCCTGTTCGAGCGCGAAACCAGGCGTTAGCGTCCGGGGCCGAAGTCGACGTTGACTCCGTGCGGCGACATGCCCCAGATGCGCCTAGATCAGAGTCCGCCGATGTTCCGGAGACGATACGGGCGGATTGAGACGAAAAGGTCCGAGCCCGTAGCCAATTTGGCCACGGGCTCGGACTCCAAGGTAAGCAGACCCTCAAGCCTGGGGTGCTTTTCGCTTTCTCAATAAGGTAGCCAGTCCCAACCCCAGTATCGCCACCGTGCCGGGTTCGGGGACCACCGCGACGCCATCGATCAGCGACGTGTCGCCACGTCCAGAATCGACCCCTTGAAAGCGCAACATCATTTCTGACGAAGTTGCTGTGAAGAAGGCCGTGCGGCGCACTCTCCAGTCCCCCGACGAGGAGTCAGCGGCGAGAATTTCAAGATCGCCAGCAAAGACGCGAATGCGATGAGTCTGGTTCCGCTGGGCAAAATCGACTGCATAGCGCTGACCGATCACCAAGTTCTTCATAACTTGGGTAATGAATCCTCCGCCTTGGATGAATCCAAAGGCATTATCGCTAAATGCAGAAGAACCCCAAGGGCTACCGACTGCTGCAAGACCTGCGCCACTGTTCCCAGTTTGGCGGCTATAGCTCCACCCGCCGCCCGTTAAGAAGTTCGCCTCGTAGTTCCAAACTCCATTTTGAAGTGGTTGAGCGTTGAAGTTGCCGTTTTCAATGACCTTCGATGACTTTACTTCTTCTCTAAGACTCACTTCATCGAGAAGAAAAGCATACTCGTTGTCTTCGGAGCCAACGAGATCTAGCAGCGCTGTTGTCGAGGTTGCTACGAAAGGCCGGAAAGTATAGCTCCTCCAATTGGTGTCGTAACCTCGCATCACTCCGATGTTCTGACCGTTCACGATGACGTTTGCTCGACCTTCCGGCAAGTTGCCAAAGTTGCGCCGGAGATAGGATGAGAGCTCGTAGCTCTTGCCTGGAGTGAGTCCCGAGAGCGTTCTCTGGATCCGACCGGTGCCCTGAATGAAGGCATAGTTGGGGCCAAATGCGCCGCCCGAGCCCCAGGAGGATTGGTTCTTTGCCACGCCAGATGCGCGTCCATCCCTACCGGTAAAGGTCCAGTTGGGGCTGCTGGGCATAAACACGAAATTACCGGCCGAGTCCGGCACGGATATCTGCTCAAAACTATGATCAGAAATCGGGATACTGGTCGCCGTTGCCGAGGCGATAACTGTCGCGAAAACAAGGATGCTGGTCAAGCGCTTCATTACAGTCATATTGTCGGCATCCCACAGAGATAGGCCTAGATTATTTGCCCGGTTTCGCTATTTCTTCTGCCTTCCTTACCCGCCACAACCGTTGAACCCCACATTCCAAAATCCTCTCCGGACTCGGAAAGACTCGAAGCGTAAGTGGAGTTACATTCGTGACTCCCTTAGCGATCAGTCGAAGTGGGTGCCCCGGAGCCGTCACCGCGACCCTCAGCCTAGGTCGCCATCGCCCCCGGATCCCGGCTCGGATCCGGGGGCCTGGATCGGAGTGCCCGCCCCTGTCTACTCGCCCTGCACGCCGAAGTTGTTGCTCAAGATGATGTAGTCGAAGATCGTCACTTCCAGGTCACCATCGAGATCCGCGTTCGGGTTCCAACCGGGCTCCGCGGCCATGGTCATGAAGGCGTTCGAGAGCTCGATGTAGTCGAAGACCGTCACCTCGTTATCGCCATCGCAGTCGCCATTCAGCAGGTCAAATTCGTAGCGTAGACCGCTCGGCTGCACCGCCGGAGTCCGGACCTGGCCGAGCCAGTGACCGTACTTCACCCGGAGCGGCATGTTGCCGTTCGGGATCAGGATGGTGGACTCGCCATCGACAAGCGGAATCTCTTGGGCAAAGCCGAGCTTGCCATTCTCGGCCGGTTCCACAAGGGTGAGCATCAGGTTTGAATCTGCGCTGGGTCCCATCCAATCCTGAAGCGAGACCGTGACTTTGGCCTCCAGGCAAACGCTGATGATCCCTTTCCAGGTCGTCAGGTTGTAGCCGATAAAGTGGCCCTGGGCATTATAGATCGGCTCTTCGATGTCATAGAGGAAATGCTCCTCATAGTTCGGACTCCCGCTTCCGCCGACGTTGGGCGTATAGGTGATCTCGGGAATGTCGAACAGGTCATTTCCCACGGAGAAAGTTCCTCGGTACTGCGAGGACGGCCGAATGGTGAGCAGGAACAGCTCGGGGTTACCAACGTTTCTCAGCATCACCGTGGGCCGGAAGCTGATCCGCTTGCCCACCGAGGTCTTCGCGCGAACGGCGCTGGCGAGTAGCCGAGGTGTCTCTGCGGGAATGCCAGCGAAGATGTTTGGGTACTGCGCCGAGGCATAGGTCGGGAGCAGCGCCCCGTGCAGGCCGTCGTTGTTCTCACTGCCGAACCCCCTGCTTCCAATGCCGCCCGGTGCCGCGCCCTCGGGAAACTGGATCGAGCCGCCCTGGATCTGCCCCGACAAGAGCGAAGGAGCGAGGATGCCGATGCTGGCGCCGCCCCTTCCGCCCGCACCGCCGAAGCCGCCATAGCCGGGGCTCCCGGCGCCACCGATACCGCCCTTTCCGGCTTTGTTGGCGGTCGCACCCGTCGTGCCGGCGGGACCCCCCGCGCCACCAGATCCACCGTTGCCGCCAGCTCCACCGTCGCCGCCATCGCCACCCTTGCCCCCTTTCGTGACCGAGACTAGGCCGTTCTCAAGGTCGAGGGTGCTCGTTGCCACGTTCGCCCAGATGAGGCCATAGAGCGGTTTGCCGGCGGTTCCGCCCTTCCCGCCTTTGCCACCACCGCCGCCGGCGCCACCGCCGCCACCGCCGCCACCGCCCAGAACGATGATGAAGTCGGCAAAGTAAGAGCCTCCGCCGCCACCGCCACCCCCTCCGTTGCCGGGTTGACCATCCGTTCCATCGCCGCCGTGGCCATCAAAGATCGCATCGCTGCGCTCACCATTGGCCCCGGCGGAAGATGCAGGAGCGCCGGGTGACCCCGCCGTGCCGTCTTCCCCGCTCCTGCCCCAATGCGAGGCGCCGGGTTGACCTCCCGTGCCGCGAGCGCCGCCAGCGCCGCCGCCCGCTTCACCGTTATAGCCCCGGTACCAGCCGTTCGAGTCGGACCAGCCGCCGTCGCCTCCGTTGCCCCCGTTTCGAGGGTTCGCGCCGGTGAACTTGGCGCCCAGGCCCCGGCTGCCTCCGGCGACGGAAGAGAGACCAATGCCCGTGCTGCCCCGGCCGCCATCGCCGCCGTTCAGGCCGATGCCGCCATCCGCGCCGACCGCGCCCTTGACGCCGTCGGCCGCCTTGCCGATCTGCTGGATCTCACTCCCGACCAGACTCGCGTGCCCGCCCGTGGGGTCCACCAAGAACATCGCAGGAAGAGAATTGCTGCCATAGCCGATCGCGGAGAACTCTTCGAAAACAAACTTGGAACCCATATTGGGAACGTAGACGGGGCACTGGCTTGCCGAGAAGATCTTGGAGTTCTGGAAGGGGTTCCGGCCCCAAGTCGTGCTCGTCCCATTGATGTCCCGGTACGCCCCGAACAGCTCGGTGTTCGGGAAGGGAACGATGGACTCGAAATACACGCCCTCGTTGACGTACACCGGCCGACCTCCGAGGGCCTCGGCGACGCACAGCGCGACCCCGATCGTTTTGAGCGGTGAATCGATCTCGCCGGTGTTCGAGTCGTCACCGTGATACACGGAAACGAAGACCGGGCCGTGCTTCATGCCGTCGATCCCGTCTGCATTGGAATCCGAGGCGACGGAATCGGGCCGATCGGTCACCCTTGGCGGGAAAAACAAGTTGACCTGCGCCTGGCTGGGAATCGCCCCGGCGAGGCCCGCAAGCAGAAGACCCGCCCGGACTAGCATCGGGGAACTTTGGGCAGACATTCAAGGAGTGTACGACATCTTTCCCCCAGACCCAAACCTGCGGGTCTTCACCCTGGGTGCCCGCCCTCAGCGCGCTAGCAAGTCGAGGAGCACATCCCCGCAAGAGCCGTTAGCCAGCTTCATCGCCCGACCCGTCGCCGGATCGACCAGCAGGATCGTCAGGCCGAGTTGCGCGATGACCTTGCCATCGGGGAGGACGATCGGCGACTGCCAAGACATTGCCAGGACCGGAGTCTCCAGCGCATATCTCCGATCATCGATTGACATCCCAATCACTGGCCAATATCCCACGAAAACCTGATGCTGATCGACAAACGACCGTGTCGAGCCGTCCCTGCCATAGCCAAAGGTGCCATTTCCGTAGTTGACTTGCCCCTTACTGTCGCGCTGAACCGGGGCCGCCTGCGAGGCCCGGCCGAGGTTCCGGATGAGTTCTTTATCCTCCCCCCGCCAACCCGACCCCCAGAGGATGAGCCGACACCGATCCTCGTTCGCGATCGGCTCGACGATCACCCTTTTCCAGTTACCTGGTTTTATCGTCGTAACCTTTTCCTTTCGCGAACCATCGAGCCGAACCCGATAGACGGTTTGGCCATCGACCCCGACCATGTAGAGCCAGCCGCCGACCGTCGGAATCGATTGCGCAGGGCGCAGATCGGTCAAAGCCGAGATCGACCCAAGCCAAAGCGTGACGAGCACCATCCCGAGGTAGGTCAAGGTCTGGACCCCGGCCGAGATGCCCAAGGTCCGGCGATCGCGGGGCAGATCCACGGCCGAAGCAATGAACGGCCATTCAACCAAGATCGTGAGGAACCAGGCGCAGGCCATGAGGCCGACAAAGGCGATCAGTCCCCACCGGATCGGATCCAGACTCACCCAGCTTCGGACCGGGCCCGCCAAATAGATAACACCAAACCCAACCGCCATGGAGACGTAATTCGCCGTAATCAGCTTTTTGGTGATCGTCGGACGTTTGGTGATCCACGACACGATCCGCGCTTCCACGTTGCCCAGGATCCAGTTCCCCACCAAGAGCCAAAGACAACCCGCCCACATCAGTGGCGTGCCCGCGTTCGCCAAGAACATCACGCCCTGAGCCTAGCACCAGAACCCTTTTCGAATCAATCAAAGAGTCCAGAGCTCAACGTGACCTTGAAGACTCAGAGGACTCACGCACCAGAAGGACCGGCCCCCGAATCCGAGCGAACCCCGCCCCAGACGTCATAACGCTTGACGTTCTGAACCGAGTAGCCAACCGCCCCTGTATTCCGGGCCACCGTGCAGATCATGCTCCCATGACCATCATACACCGGGAAGCTCACCCGCTGAGTCGAATTGCAGGACGGACCCGGGATAATTCGACCCAATTCTATACAACACTGAAATAGACATAATACTCCCAGCGAGAGAGGCTAACTATGTGAACCCCCTTCGGCAATGAGGACCCTGAATCCTTCAACAGACCGAGTAGCACACCATTTGTACCGATCACACAAGCGCCCGCAAAGAGAACCGCATCGGAGCTTACATGACCTGTGTGGATCGCCCGGACAGTCACCATCACTACTGCGTACCGTGATAGCCAATATATCGTTCCCACCACCATCCGCATCGCGCGCATTTCGGCAGTGTTCTCGAGAACAAGTTTTCTTATCAAGGAAACCCTCACACTTTAGAATCTGCTCAAAAATTCTGTGATTCCGCCCATGCCCAGTCCCAGGGAAAAGTCTTCGGCCAACCCCTTTGGGCTGTCCCCTAATCCGTATGCTCCTGCAGCACCAATAGCTCCGCCGAGAAATGCTAAGAACAGATCACCAAAGTCTGTTTCAGTGTCCGTCAGCAAATTTATGAGTATAGTGGCGGCCATGTTAGTAAACCCACCTACCGTCATTCCAAGCGCATACGAGCCGACAGTGGCTGAAGTTACGTCAGCCACTGCCTCCGAGACCCGCCCACCAATCTTAGCAGCGAGGTACGCACCAACTCCTGCCATGAATGCACCAAGCGCTCCTTTGGTATCCCCGCCTTGCGAGGCTACCTTCGTGATCCAGGCGGTAAGACCTGCGACGAATGCTCCGAACACTGATTTGAAGTCCTTCCCCGTAGGATCTACACTAAGAGTTGGAGAACCGGCGCAGTATACGTACCAATTCTTGCCATCCATCGCCGGGTCTTCGGAGAGGAATCGGCCGGTGGTGGGTTCATAGTACCGGGCGCGCATGTAGATCAGGCCCGTTTCGATATCGGTGGCGTGGCCCAGGTTAGCGCAGTAGCGCTTGTCCGTATTGGCCAAGTGTCCGCCACTAGCCGAACTCGAAGCCCCCGAATCCGAGCGAACCCCGCCCCAGACGACGTAGCGCTTGACGTTCTGGACCGAATATCCCTCATCGTTCCGGGCCACCGTGCAGATCACGCTCACAACTTTCATGTTACATCGGATCTCGCGAATCCGAGGTTAAGACTTCGACAAAAGCCCGGGAAGCGAAACCCTGTGCGCGATCCGGCCAATATCACACCGTCCGCCCCCCAACCCGCCGATTCGGGGCAGAGCCCTGAGCCGAAGGCGAGTGGCGAGGGCGTGGCACTGGGCCGAATCAGCGGGCTACGGCAGCGATACGATAGAACCCCAGGGCCTACGAGTGAACTTCAACACTCAAAACTTATCTCAAATCGAAAAGTAAGTATACGCCTCAAATTCCCGAGTTAGGCCCCGAGACAACCTCGCCTCGGTCAGTGACCTTGACCAGCTTTCCAAGTTCTAGTAGAACGAGTCCGGTTTTTCTTTCAAGAAAGCTTACTTCTGTCAAAGAAAACGAAGCAGGACTTCGGGATGAAAAGTTTCTCAGACAGCGATTGCAGAACCTCATGGGCCCCATGGTCACAACGAAGATGATGATTGAGGCCGAGACAGATGCGAACACTTTGGTGAAGGCCTCGTCAGTATTCCAATATTTTGAGACGACCGCCAGAGACGCTAGTGCGAATATCACGACGATTGTGCCAAATAGGGACCTAAGCCTATAGATCGATTTCAGCAGATTCTCGAGGTCACTATTGTGTGAAAACAAGTATTCCATCTCCTGTAAGTCCTCCGGCGATTCCTAGCATGACATCCAGCCACATTTCGTCGTCTATGGCGCGAGTTAGCACCCACTGCTTGAAGCCAGCGTCAATCGCATACCGACAAGCTCCCCCCATCGCGCCGCCCATACCGGCACTCAAGAGAATCTTGCTGAGGTTAAAGCCTTTTCCAGAAAGGGCATCATCTAGAGCAGTTGTAATCGCTCCAGCTACCATCCCGCCGCCAATCGCTCCTGCTCCCAAAACGGCTGCCATTCCCCCCAATGCACCTCCAACTACTCCCGCAATCACCTTTGCTAACATTTCCCTAGGAGTGAGCGGAGCTAAAAAGCTCGAGCCGAATATCGACCCCACTGCGGTCATAAAGCCAATAAATGCTCCGCCCAAGGCTGCTGCTGCCAAATGCGGCATGCGCCCAGCCGAATCCACCAAAGTGGTGGGGACGTTATTGCAATATATGTACCAATTCCTCCCATCCCTTGCAGGGTCTTCGGAGATGAAGCGGCCGGTAGTGGGTTCGTAGTACCGGGCGCGCATGTAGATCAGGCCGGTTTCGATGTCGGTGGCATGCCCGAGGTTGGCGCAGTAGCGCTTATCCGTATTGGTCAAGTGCCCGCCACTAGCCGAGCTACTCGCCCCCGAATCCGAGCGAACCCCGCCCCAGACGTCATAACGCTTGACGTTCTGGACCGAATATCCCTCCCCATTCCGAGCGACCGTGCAGATCACACCCACGTCTCTCATGTTACATCGGAAATCGCGAATGCGAGGTTAACAAATCGACAATTGCCCGAGGAAGCCCATCAGATGCGCCATCTGGCCGAGTCGCTCGCCCTTGACGCCGCGCTCCCTCGCTTGCAGACCTGGATCTCGCCGACTCGGGGCGAGGGCGTGGCACTGGGCCGAATCGGCGGGCTAAAAAACAAGAAAACCCACTCGATATGAGTAGGTTTCGCTTCGAAAAGATGGCTGCCCCTGTTGGACTCGAACCAACGACCCGCTGATTAACAGTTGACGTTTTATTTGTTTTTTAACTTGCGTAGCTGTTCGCTGAGGTATCCATATTGAACCTAAGCAGTTCGCGTTTGTTCGCAGTCATGCGGTACAATTCTTCCCACAACTCTTCCCAATTCTTCCCAAACTCTTCCCAGAAGGACAAGCATGGCAAACAAAAAGAAATCTCAAGCGCGGCGGGCCAATGGTGACGGATGGATCTATCAGGACGGAAACCAGTGGCGGTTCAAGCTCGCGGTCGGAATCGACCCCGCGACCGGCAAGACTCGTTTCCGTGGGGGACGGGCCAGCAGTCACGCCGAGGCGACCGAAAGTCTGAGGAAGCTGCAAGCGGACCGGCTGGCGGGGCGCGTGGCGGCCACGACCAAGCAGACCCTCGGTAAGTATCTGGAGGAATGGGTCGAGAACACCATCAAGCCCAACCACGCGGCCTCGACCTACCGGCAATACCGGTGGATCATCGACCTCCACCTTGTGCCTCACCTCGGCAAGAAGAGGATCGAGGACCTGCGCCGACCCGAGGTGCAAAAGCTGATCGCGCTGAAGACAACGCAGGCCGTTCAGCCCCGCTCGGCGGTGGGCGAAGCAGTCAAGGAAACCACGCTCTCGCGCAATACCCTTCGCCTCATCCGCGCTGTGCTGCATGCCGCCTATAACGACGCGATTCGAGACGGGCTTGCCACGATCAACCCGGCCTCCTTTGTCGAACTTCCGAAAGAGGCGAAGAAGCCGCCGGTTTCACTGAAGCAAACCGAAGCCAAAAAGCTCATGGCCGTTGCGGCAAAGGGCGAGCTGCCCGAGTTTTGGCTGTTTCTTTTTCTGACCGGGACCCGCCTGGGCGAGGCCTGCGGGCTCCGCTGGAACGATCTGGATCTGAAAGAAAAAACGGCCCGGATCCAGGGCCAGCTTCAGCGGGTCGGCGGCGAGCTGCGCCACCTGCCCGGGACCAAGACCAACCAAGTGCGCGAGCTGCCGCTGCAAGCCGACTTGGTGGCAGGGCTGCGCGCGCTCCAGGAGCGGCAAAAGGCGGAAGGCACCAGCGACCCCGACGGAATCGTTTTTCTCAACCCCTATGGCCGCCGGTTGGGTCCGAAATACGTTCGGGACCGCCTGGCCGAGCTGTGCAAACTGGCCGAGGTCCCGGTGATTTCACCGCACAAGATTCGGCACACGGCGGCGACCTTGGCCCTGGGCGCGACCAGCGACCTGCACGGAGTGCAAAAGATGCTCGGCCACGCGCAGGTCTCGCTGACCTCGAACCTCTACGGCCACGGCACCGCCGAAGCCCAGCGGCGAATCAACGACGCCCTCTGGCAGATGATCACCCCGGAGTGAAGGGTAGGCATGGTCGTCAGGCCCCCCGAGGGTGTGGGGCGGTTCGCAAGTCCGCCGCCGAGGCCCGCGCCCTAGACGGTTCATCCCCACGGGTGTGGGGCGGTTTGGCAGCAGCCTCTCCACCATACACTGCCCCGTAACCCGCACCGTTATCTTGTCCACATAGTGCTAATTGTAGAGGGCCTCTTCGTCAGCATGCTTGGCGATCGCCACGCCGATCACGCACGCGCTGCATCGGCCGCTGACGGCCCCTGCCATCTGCGAACCCCACCGGCGGGTCTAGAGAGTGGCTGGACATCCGGACCGTGGAGAGCCTCTCTTCTACGACGGCCAACTCTTCCTCGCTGACGCGCGACACTTATCGCTCGTTCGGGGCAGGGGCGGTTCCCGCCTCTCCGAGCCTGGCTCACTCCCGACGGTGTTCCCACCCCAAAGCCTGGGACAGCAAAGTGCGCAAAGCGCTGCAACAAGGGGCGATTCAGCAGGAACTCGAACTTTAGGAGGCGAAGAGGTAGCCCCCTCTCATCATGTATGCTCTAGGGGTGGAAAGTGCCTGCAATCTTTGGGCACATACTCCGGCTTCAGGCCGGTACAGATGGCATGGCCTCGTTCAGCATACGGAAGCCGTGGCGGAACGTGCTGCTCGCTTTGCTAGTCCTTTTGGGGCATCGCGAGCGGCCCATGCTTTGGGACTTGCCCATGATGCGGGCAAAGCCGATCCGCGATTTCAGGAATACCTCAAAGCCGCTCACAAGGGGCTTAATTCTCCTCGTTGCCCGCACGCCTTCGCCGGGGCGGTGGCAAGTCTAGACAAGCTGAGGACGAGAGCGCTCTTGGTCGCCGGGCACCACGTCGGCATCCCAGACAACGCTGATCTGACGAACATCGTGCAACCTAACGCCGACCCTAGAACAGTAGAGGCGGCAAGGCAATTTCTGACCGAGATTGGATTCGACCCCTCGCCGGAGGATCTGACTCCACGGCAGAGCGCAACGGAACCTCTCGACGTTGAGTTCTGGCTACGAATGCTCTTCAGTTGCTTGGTCGATGCCGATTGGCTCGACACCGAGTCGCACTTTCGTATGGGCATGCCCTCGGATCGTGGCGAGTACCCAGCGATCGATTGGTACCTCGAAAAACTGAATACCCGGCTCGCCACATTCTCGGGCCAGGAGAGCCACATCAATAAACAACGCGAAGAGATCCTGAAGTCCTGCAGGGAGGCAGCAAAGAGTCCTCCAGGGGTGTTCACGCTCACCGTGCCAACCGGCGGTGGCAAGACCCTTTCAGGGCTCGCGTTCGCCCTAAAGCACGCCAAGCTCCACTCTCGCAGGCGCGTGGTCGTCGCTATTCCCTACACCAGCATCATCGATCAGACTGCGCAGGTCTACGGCGAGATCTTTGGTCGGAAAAACATCTTGGAGCACCACTCGGCAATCGACATGGATGGCGAAGATGAAGGTTCGAGCGAACTCGAGACGAAGCGACGAATGGCGTCAGAGAATTGGGACTGCCCCCTTATCGTCACCACGACGGTCCAGCTCTTCGAGAGCTTGCTTAGCAACAAACCTTCGCGCTGCCGAAAGCTCCATAACCTAGCGGACTCAGTCCTAATCATCGACGAGGTCCAAGCCCTACCAGAAAAGCACCTGGGCCCGATTCTGGATGTACTCCATCAGCTCGTTCGGAACTATGGTGTCACGCTCGTGCTCTCGACGGCGACCCCCCCTGACTACAACCCTGTTGACGATCGACTGCTCTCGGCAGCCACCGAGATCGTCGCCGATTTCGAGCGTCATTTTGCCGCCCTCCGGCGAGTCCGGTTCAAATTTCCCTCGGAAGAATGGACCCACACGGATTTGGTCGAAAAGCTAGAGCCTAGCCCTCAGGCCCTCGTGATCTTGAACTCCAGAAAAGATGCTGTCGAGGTCGCAAAAGCCGCAAGCCATCTAGAGGGTGTTACTCACATGAGCACGCTCTTGTGTCCCCACCACCGAAAATTGATACTTGCCACGACACGGCAGAGACTGGAAGATAAGTTGCCCGTACGAATGATTGCGACCCAAGTCGTCGAAGCCGGGGTAGACCTTGACTTCCCGGAAGTCTTTCGGGTTCTTGGCCCCCTGGATCGCATCGTCCAGGCTGCCGGTCGTTGCAATCGCGGGGGGCGCAACACCTTGGGGACCTGCACGGTTTTTCGTTTAGCAGATGGCCGTTCACCAAGAGGTGCGTACCAGACCGGAATCGCGGAAACTGAATCCCTATTGTCCCAAGGACTCGAAGACATTACCGCCCCGGAGGTAACCCGTCGCTACACCCGTGGCCTCTATTCCAAGACCTTCACGGGGTCCGCAAAGACCGGGGGGCATCGGGCCTTGATTCAAGACCTCCGTAGCAATCTGAAGTTTCAGTCTGTGGCCGACACGTTCAAGATGATCGAGGATGACACTGTGCCACTCATCGTCGAGAACTACCCGGGCGTCGATGTCGGGTCCCTCCTTCCGCAATGGGGCACGGATCCAAGTCAGTGGTTCCGGAAAATGGCTGCCTACTCGGTGAGCGTTTTCCAAGGACATGCGGCCCGGCTCCAGAGCGATGGATTGATCCGGCTCCATGATTCAGGAGCGAAGGTCTACACCGGGGCCTACCACCCGATGCTGGGCCTGGCGCAAGAAGATCTCCCCGATCCAAGTGACCTCATCAGCCAAGAATAGGAATTGCGCTTTCTAGAAAGCATGGGCTATACTAAGTTCTGAGGTTGTCTTCAGACAGACCGAAGCGGCGCGAGCATCCGGCTCGTGAGGATTGAAACTAGAACGCATGACGTGCTGGCCCAGACCTTCTGGGTCAGCACAAAGGTGGCTCGGATGCCTCGTAAATCGAATGAACCAGGCGATTGACCTGGGGTCAGCTCGAACGTGGCGGAGAGGATTACAAGACGAAAGTCCACAAGCGGCCCATCGCCCTCAACCGCCTGTGAATCTCAGCAGGCGGGGCGAAAGGATTTTATGAATAGACAACACTTCAAACCTGGAATCGTCGTCACTCGCCGCGCCGGCTCAATCCGTGTAGATGCGACGACCCACCTTCATGACCATCCAGCCTTCCGGCGCCTTGAAAACACCAACGACAACCCCGCTGAAGAGCGCGTGTTCTGTTGCGAGGTTTCCGATGTTGCGTGTTTGGCGCGCGAGTTGGAATACGCCATTACCGCTTTGGACCTTTGCGACAAAGAACCCCGTGATAACAGCCATGAGTGAACGATACGTAAGCGTCAGGGTGCGGGGCGACTTCGCCCTTTTCACCCGGCCCGAAAACAAAGTAGAGAGAGTCAGTTATCCGGTGATCACGCCAAGCGCAGCCCGGGGAGTCCTCGAAGCCATCTATTGGCATCCGGAATTTACCTGGGCGGTCCGTGAGATCCAAGTCCTCGCTCCCGTCCAGACCTTCGGGATCTTGCGCAACGAGGTGAACAGCAAGATGTCGCCGAGCCGCACGGACCCCTACTTCGCTGACGAAGATCGAAGCCAGCGAAACAGCGTCTGTTTGCGCGACGTGGACTACGTGATCCTAGCGGATGCCGAGCCCAAAGCTCACGGCGCCGACCATGCCAAGTACCGTGATATCTTTCGCCGAAGGGTGGAAAAGGGACAGTGCTATCACCGCCCCGCGCTGGGGTGCCGTGAGTTTGCCGCCGAATTCGGCCCCGTGGAGGGGTCCCCCGACCCGATCGACTGGTCTGAGGACCTGGGTCTAATGCTTTGGGATATGGACTACTCGACCGGCAAGCCTCCGTATTGGCCCCGTTTCTTTCCGGCAGTTGTGGATCGAGGGGTTCTGCGTGTGCCCAGCGGGCCCCTGGGAGCGGAGCGATGATCTTGCGGCGGATCGTGGAGTTTGCCGAGCGGCAGACCACCGCGCTACCTTCCGGATATCAGCGGCGATTCGTGACGAAAGTGATCGAGTTGGATCCGACCGGCCGACTCATCAATATTGTGCCGCTATCCGGCGACTTGCAGGGAAAGCGCCACGGGATGCGCCGTCCAGAGCCTCAAGAAAGCCCGATGAGAACCGTCGCCGTGATTCCCCGGCTGTTTGCGGATAACGTGAACTATGTTCTCGGGAGAGCTCGCGAAAAAGATAAACCTGAACAGATCAAAAAGCGCCATCAGGCTTGGATCGACTTGGTCAATGAGGCCGGAAGCGCGCTCCCTGATGTCCCAGAAGTGCAAGCGGTGGTGGCGTGGATCGCGACCGACGGCCCGGGCATCTGCCGCGAGGACGAACGCATCGAATTGGACGACGAGATAACCATTTCGGTCAATGGCCGGTTCGTCACCGACATTCCAGAAGTCCGTCGATTTTGGGCAACACGTGGGGACCAAAGCCAGCAGGGTTTATGCCTAGTGACGGGCCAGGTGACTTCCGTAGTCGACCGGATGCCTGCCCCAATCAAAGGGGTCCCGGATGGCCAAATGTCCGGAACCGCCCTGATCTCGGTAAATAACGCAGCAGGTGAGTCCTACGGACTGGAAGCCGCCCTCAACTCGCCGATTTCAACCGACGCAGCCGAAAAGATCTGTAACGGACTTAACGACCTGCTCAACACAGAAGCCGGTATCGATGAAAAGGGCAGGCGAAAGTACCAGCACTCGCTCCGGGTGGGCAAGACCGTCTTTGTCGCTTGGAGCCGGGAGCTCACCAATCGCAACTTACTTGACGACCTAGATTCGCCCGACCCGGCCCACGTTCAGTCCCTCATCGAACTCGTAAGCAAAGGAGGCAGAAAAGCCTATTTCCCCGAGCCAAGCGACTTCTTCGTGCTCTCCCTCAGCGCGAACGCGGCGCGAATTGTAGTGCGCGACTATCACGAAACCACTCTCGCAAGGGTCGAAGAAAACCTCGGACGCTGGTTCCAACGCCTTCAGATGATGAGCCTTGATGGCGATTCGACAAAGCCGGTGGGCATCTATCGACTCGCGGCGTCGCTCTATCGTGATGCCAACAAGGAGATGCCCGCCCATGTGCCCACCGCCCTCATGACAGCCGCCCTCTCAGGGCGGCTGATCCCCGACTACATTCTCGGTCTCGCCGTCAAGCGCAACTTGGCCATGCAGGGACCCTACGCCGAGTTTAACCGCCAGCGCTACCTTTCGATGGAGCGCCTGGCCCTGATCAAAGCCATTCTAGAGCAGAAGGAGAACCTCAACTTGAGCGCACTCAACCCCAATCACCCAGACTCCGCCTACCACTGCGGGCGGCTACTCGCCGTCCTCGAGCAGATTCAACGTTCAGCTCTTGGCGACATCAACGCGACAATCGTCGATCGATACTACGGCGCAGCTTGTAGCAGCCCAGGGACGATTCTCGGAAACCTTGTCAACGACTCGCAATCCCACCTTGCCAAGCTTCGAAAAGGGGCTGGGGATGGGTGGGCCCAGAACAAGCTGGCTGAGGTCCTGGAGGCAATCGGAGACGAGTTTCCCAAGACGTTGCCGCTAACTCGCCAAGGACTCTTCGCCCTTGGCTTCTATCACCAAAAAGCTCATGACCGAGCCGCTGCAATCGAAGCAAAAGCTGCGAAGCTAGCACAAGCCGGAGACAATGCACAATGAACATCCCAAACACCATCACCGACCCCGGGAAGCGCTACGACTTCCTCTTTCTCTTCGACGTTACCGATGGAAACCCCAACGGTGACCCCGACGCGGGCAACCTGCCCCGAATCGACCCCGAGACCATGCAGGGCATCGTCACCGATGTCTGCCTAAAGCGCAAGATCCGCAACTTCGTGGATCTCGTGCATGGCACCGGTTTCGACAACCTCGACACCAAAGACCGGTACGGCATTTTTGTCCGCGATAGTGGCGTGGCATTGAATACCAAGATTGCCGCTGCGGCCCAAAAAGCAGCAGAGAACGAGAACCAATCGGAGGCAGTCAAGAACAAGAAAAAGGAGAACAAATCCGGTCGAACCGAGCTTTGCCGCCGCTACTTTGACGTACGGGTCTTCGGGGGAGTCCTCAGCACCGGAGACTACAACTGTGGTCAAGTTCGGGGCCCCGTCCAACTGACCTTCTCTCGGTCGGTGGATCCGGTGATCCCCGGTGATGTCGCAATTACCCGAGTGGCAATCACCAAGGAAGGGGAGCAAAAGGAGACAGAGATTGGCCGCAAAGCTCAAGTTCCCTACGGCCTCTATATCGGCAAGGGATTCTTCTCCCCGATGCTCGCGAAAGATACTGGCCTAGACCAGGCCGATCTCGAACTCTTTTGGACCGCCCTGCGCGAAATGTTCGAGAACGACCGATCTGCTGCCCGGGGTGATATGCGGCTCCGAGAAGTCTACATCTTCCGCCACGAGGATCCGCTCGGCAACGCCCACGCAGGAAAGCTCTTCGACCGAGTGAAACCGGTGCTGAAGCCCGGAGTCGAAGCCCCAAGATCATTCGAACAGTACGAGGTCCAGGTGGATGGAGATAATCTTCCAGCCGGCGTCTCGCTGATCCGCCTCCTTGAATGAAAGACGCAATCCTCGTCCCAATCAGCGCGATCGAGCACTGGAGCTATTGCCCGCGACAGTGCGGACTGATCCATGTCGAAAGCGTCTGGGACGAGAATCTCTTCACCATCAAGGGGACTGCGGCCCACGAGCGCGCCGATCAACCGACCACGAGGTTAGAAAAGGGGGTCCGCACTGAGCGGGCCCTCCCGGTCTGGTCCGACCGACTGGGTCTCGTCGGTAAGTGTGACGTCGTAGAGTTTCACCCGAATGGCGAGGTCGTTCCCGTCGAATACAAATCCGGCGGGCCAAATCATGCCCGCCATGCCGAACTCCAACTCTGCGCGCAGGCGCTCTGTCTCGAAGAGATGCAGGGCCGAGCCGTGACCGCCGGAGCGCTTTACTTCGCCAAGACCCGAGAGCGACAAGTGGTCTCCATAGACGCAGAGCTACGAGCGCAAACCGAACGCATTTTAGAGCAGATCCGCGAAATGCTCGATGCCATGCACCTGCCCGATCCGGTCAACGACCGGCGATGTCCGAGATGCTCGCTGATCGATGCCTGCCTGCCCGGCCCAATCACGCGGCTGAGCGCTTGTCAGCCGAGCATTTTCCAGCCCGGCGCAGAGCGAGAGCTTCCATGACGAAGATATTCCTGAACACGCTCTACGTTGGAACTCAGAATGCCCTCGTGCGACTCGAAAATGATCAGATCCGAGTTGAGCACGGCGGTGAACAAATTCTTCGGGTTCCTCTCCACCAACTCGGAACCATCATGCTCTTTGGACTGGTCCATGCAACCGTGCCCCTGATGACCCGCTGCGCGGATGACGGACGGGCGTTTGTATTCATGACCGAGTACGGCCGATTCCGGGCGAGAATCCAGGGCAAAACATCCGGCAACGTTCTCCTGCGCCAAGCCCAATACCGAGCCTTCGACAGCCTCCCGACTGCCGTCGAGTTCTGCCGAACCGTGGTCGCGGGAAAAGTCCAAAACCAAAGATTCGTCCTTTTGCGAGGGGCCCGCGAGGCCGATCCTCCGCGCGCGACCGAACTCTCCAACGCGGCCGAGACCCTTGCTTATCTCTTGATTCAGTTACCTGACTGTCAGCAGATCAACGAGATTCGAGGTATCGAAGGAATGGCCGCCCAATCTTACTTTGAAGTTTTCGGTCACTTGGTCAAATCACAGCGCACCGAGTTCAGCTTCGAGAGCCGATCCCGCCGACCACCCCGCGACCGCGCGAATTGCCTTCTCTCCTTCCTCTACAGCCTCTTCACGTCGGACTGTGTCGCGGCGCTCGAGGGGGTCGGCCTCGATCCACAGTACGGTTGCCTCCATGTTCTCCGCCCAGGACGCCCTTCTCTTGCCCTCGACCTGGTCGAAGAATTTCGCGCCGTGATTCTCGACCGTCTCTGCCTTTCGCTCATCAATCGTCGTCAGGTCACCGATGCAGACTTTGTTCAGCGAGAAGGCGGAAGCGTGAGTTTGACCGATGAAGGCCGCAAGAAGCTCCTCGTAGCGTATCAACGGCGAAAGCAAGAAGAGGTCCGCCATCAGCTCTTCAAAGAGAAAGTCCCCATCGGACTGCTTCCCCACGTCCAGGCACGGATCCTCGCCCGATTTCTGCGCGGTGACATCCCCGGTTACCGACCCTTCACGCCATGAATAGATTCCAATGCCTGCTCTGCTATGACGTCAACACCTCCAGCGAGGGAGGTAAACGGCGGCTTCGACGAGTCGCAAAGGCTTGCGAGGCGTATGGCCAACGAGTTCAATGGTCAGTCTTTGAAGTATCGGCCACCGAAGTGAATTTTGAAAAGCTTTTGGGCCGAGTGCTCAAAATTATGGATCCCGAGCTCGACAGTCTCCGAATCTACCGCTTGCTGGGTGACCGGGAGCGAATCGTAACCGTCTTTGGCCGGGATCGCTGGGTCGACTTCGATGGCCCACTGATTATCTAGCGCGAACCCCCAGAGATGAGTCCTTGTACCGATGGTCCGCGTTCTGATTTGGGTTCCTTTGGGAACTGAGCAGCTTGAAAACTGCATAATGAAGCTTGCGCTTGATCCCTTCGCGCGGGGGCTTTTTGAGTCCGAGCGCAAGGAAATGACCGCCGTCGCACCCGGCCTAAACCCCGGGTGAGGATTGAAACTTGTTGCCTTTTCGACGGGGCTTTCCGAAGCTGAGTCGCACCCGGCCTAAACCCCGGGTGAGGATTGAAACTCTGCTTCAACAACCGCTTCCGCCGGTTGCAGGTTGGTCGCACCCGGCCTAAACCCCGGGTGAGGATTGAAACTGGGACATGCCGAACGACCTCGCCACAACGCTCCTTGCCGTCGCACCCGGCCTAAACCCCGGGTGAGGATTGAAACTCCAAGGTCGCAACCTTGTACCCACTTCGTTCTCTGGAGTCGCACCCGGCCTAAACCCCGGGTGAGGATTGAAACGCATGGCCAGCCGCGCGAGTCACGTTGCCGTGTTCGAGTCGCACCCGGCCTAAACCCCGGGTGAGGATTGAAACCGCTTTTCGAGCAGGTTGCAAGCGGCTTCGATGGCACGTCGCACCCGGCCTAAACCCCGGGTGAGGATTGAAACTTGCTGGGCGAGCTGACGTTTGACCAGGTCGAGGAAGTCGCACCCGGCCTAAACCCCGGGTGAGGATTGAAACACGTTGGTCGCCATGAAGTTCGTGGAGGTCGATCCGTCGCACCCGGCCTAAACCCCGGGTGAGGATTGAAACACGGCAGCCCGAGCCGCCCGCCGATCATCCCAGCTAGTCGCACCCGGCCTAAACCCCGGGTGAGGATTGAAACGCGCCGATACCGCTCGGCGGGATGCCCGGATGCTGGACGTCGCACCCGGCCTAAACCCCGGGTGAGGATTGAAACTTGCGCCGAGTTGTCGATGGTCCGGCTTTGGATAACGTCGCACCCGGCCTAAACCCCGGGTGAGGATTGAAACTGGTACCCCTTGGTACGTGGAAACAAAGATCGGGGGTCGCACCCGGCCTAAACCCCGGGTGAGGATTGAAACCGCTATGCCTAACACCGACCTCGTAGCGCAGGGTAGTCGCACCCGGCCTAAACCCCGGGTGAGGATTGAAACGCCTCTGCGTAGCTGATGGCAAGATCGGCGATTTCGTCGCACCCGGCCTAAACCCCGGGTGAGGATTGAAACCGGCTTCAACGGAGCAAACGACCGTCTTGCCCGAGGGTCGCACCCGGCCTAAACCCCGGGTGAGGATTGAAACTCTCATGGGACGGGCAAAGGCCGCGAACCTGGGGGGTCGCACCCGGCCTAAACCCCGGGTGAGGATTGAAACCTCGGGACCGTCATCCCGTCCGCAAGCCGGAAATAGTCGCACCCGGCCTAAACCCCGGGTGAGGATTGAAACCAGACGCCATCCCAGAGGATCGACTCGGGGCGGAGGGTCGCACCCGGCCTAAACCCCGGGTGAGGATTGAAACCTGGAAGAGGTCGAGGCGAGCACTGCCACTATTGAGTCGCACCCGGCCTAAACCCCGGGTGAGGATTGAAACCAGATGTTTGTCAACGGAACGAGCCTCAGCGGAGCGACGTCGCACCCGGCCTAAACCCCGGGTGAGGATTGAAACCCCATCCGGATGGACCCCGCCACGTTCCAAAGCTCGTCGCACCCGGCCTAAACCCCGGGTGAGGATTGAAACATTGATAACGTCGGCTCTGTTTTCCGGGGGTATTCGGAGGTCGCACCCGGCCTAAACCTCGGGTGAGGATTGAAACGCATTGTCGAGCCGGAAGCTTGAGCGCGAGCAGAACGTCGCACCCGGCCTAAACCCCGGGTGAGGATTGAAACAGGTATTCCAAGATGCGGTCGTAGCAAGTGATAACGTCGCACCCGGCCTAAACCCCGGGTGAGGATTGAAACAGGATGGTGTTCAGCACTGTGCCGGTCCCGGTCGGTGTCGGACCCGGCCTAAACCCCGGGTGAGGATTGAAACCTGAAGGCGACGATGGACGCGCTGAAGCCCGAGACGTCGCACCCGGCCTAAACCCCGGGTGAGGATTGAAACGGGACGGTCAACTGGGGCGCAGACCCACGGACGGTGTCGCACCCGGCCTAAACCCCGGGTGAGGATTGAAACCGGCTGATTTCCAGCCAAAATCTCGGTCAGAATGGTGTCGCACCCGGCCTAAACCCCGGGTGAGGATTGAAACGATGCTTTCGATGGAGAGCCCCGGCTGCTCATACCCGTCGCACCCGGCCTAAACCCCGGGTGAGGATTGAAACAAGGCTTGCCTCAAGTCGGTCGGCACCATCGACAGCCGTCGCACCCGGCCTAAACCCCGGGTGAGGATTGAAACTTGGAGAGGTCCCGACTGCTCGGGGCGAGGTCACGTCGCACCCGGCCTAAACCCCGGGTGAGGATTGAAACATTGAGGGCGTTCGCACGGTGCGCGTGACCCCTGGTCGCACCCGGCCTAAACCCCGGGTGAGGATTGAAACGACCTTAGGCTGCAAGAGGAAGAAAAGGATCGGAAGTCGCACCCGGCCTAAACCCCGGGTGAGGATTGAAACCTGTATATGGCTCCAGCACGGACCGTATGACTCAGGTCGCACCCGGCCTAAACCCCGGGTGAGGATTGAAACATGTGGTTCACGCTGACTCGGCGTGAGAAGGCGATCGTCGCACCCGGCCTAAACCCCGGGTGAGGATTGAAACTGGGTCACAAAGCGAACGTCTGGATTGAACCCTGCGCGTCGCACCCGGCCTAAACCCCGGGTGAGGATTGAAACGCGTACATGGAGGCAAACGGGCTGGAGCTAAAGCCCGGTCGCACCCGGCCTAAACCCCGGGTGAGGATTGAAACCACGACACCATCTGGTACCGGCAAGTGAGCTCGAGAGGTCGCACCCGGCCTAAACCCCGGGTGAGGATTGAAACGTTGTGTCTCATCGTCGTTGAGCGGGCGATCCCGCGTCGCACCCGGCCTAAACCCCGGGTGAGGATTGAAACATTCTGGAACTTTCGGGGGTTAACCTCGGACTCCGGTGTCGCACCCGGCTTTAACGCAAGGTAGGGGCTGGCAAGCAAGGGCGCACCGCCCGCTCTGCGCACTTTGAACGTGGTTCGTGCCGAGTATTGGACAATTCACCGCAGGAGGGAGACCGTCCTGGGGTCGAGTGTTTTGATGGGGCGGCCGGGGCCGAAGTCGACGGTGACTCCGTGCGGCGAGATGCCCCAGATTCGGCCGGTTTCGCCGGAAGGTAGGTGGACCACTGGGGTCCCGAGGCCGGGGCAGATCTGCGCCAGGGCCGACCTGAACCCCGCCTCTTCCTTCAGCGCGGCCAAGACCGACTCGCGGCCGGCCTTGATCTGCGCCAAGAGTTCCTCGGGAAAGCGGTCGGGCAGATCCGCATCGATCTGCCCATCGGCGGTCAGCTCGAACCGCGCGCCGCGAACCCGCGCCTGGGCCAAAAGCCACTGGCCAAGGCGGCTCTTCATAGCAGCACCCTCTTTCTGACCGGGCCCTGGTCCAGAGGAAGCGAAAGAGTGTCACAAGTGCCACACGTGTCACCACCCTCCGGATTTAGGTTCAAATCAAGCGAAACAGCCGGTGACACTTCCTGTGACACTTCCGTGGGTGCGTTCTCCCAAGTGCCACTGCCGTCTGGCCCCGTTTCAGGTTCAAAACAGGCCTCCGGTGACACTTGTGGCACTTGGGGCACTTCTTCGCCCTCTTTGCGGGGGACGATGCGCCAAGAACTTCCTTCTCGCGTGCGGGTCTTTTCGACCACGATCCCGACCGAGGAGAAAACCGTGGCCAGCCGCTTGAGCCGCTTGCCGAGCGCATCGGGGCTCGCAGGCCACCCTTCGGGACGGTCTTTCGGCTTGGTGATCTGGTGCCGCTCATTGAGCAAGGCGAAGAGATCGCGGGCGGGGCCGATGAACCCACCTTCTTCGGCGAGTTTCCGCACGGCTTGGCTTAGGTCGTCCGACTCGATGGTGGCCAGATTCTTGGCCTTGCGATTTTCGCCGAGGACCCGCCACATCTCATCGCGGTCGGGTTCGGGAGTCCCGGCATAGACCCAGAGGGCAAAGTCCGCGAGCCGCGGCAAGTTCCCCGGCGGACGAACCTTCTCCCGGTCTCGCACGGCGCGCGCGACATGGTCCAGCAAGGCCCCGAGCACGCGCGCGCGCGCGAAGGTGAAAGCGGCCACGAGGTCGGATTCTGCTCTTCTGGCCGAATCGGGCGGCCTCTGGAATTCGACGAAGAGGGATCGCTCGGCCAGGTCGGGGGCCGAGACCGCGTCATTGATCCCATTGAGCAGAACCGGTCGCCGTCCGGTCACGATGTGCTCCTCAGCATCGGTATATTTTTGGCGCTGCGAAATCCCCCCGCCCGTGGCCAGCGAACAGAGCGAATCGGAAAGCCAGGTCGGCAGACTGGAGAGATTGTCGAAGGCGAGCAGATACCCCGAATTGAGCGATGCTCCCAGATCGTCTTCGGCCTTGGGCAGGCGCCGCAGGTTGAGCCTGGTCGGATCTAAGAGCTCGCGCAGCACTGTGCAACCGAAACTCTTGCCGCTCCCCTGCTCGCCCGTTACCACCAAGAGGGGGAAACCGCCCGGATGGGGCATGAAGGCCCCGAGCAGATAGGCCCTGATCGCGGTGAATCCATCGGAATCCACGCAGAGGAGTTCCTTGAGATCGTTCAGAGTTCCTCCGGGCAGGGGGACGGGCAACGATTCCGCAGCCTTGGGCCGGATGAAGCGGATGGGGCATTGGTCATCAGGGACCAAAACCCAACCGGTCGCATCGATCCGCACAACTTGGCGAGTTTTGTCGCAGAGGTCGAGCCAAACAGCTCCATCGGCATGCCCGATTCGGATGGACGTTTCCAGCGTTGGTCCCTCATAAAGGGCATGGCATGCCAGATTATCGATGGCTCGGTCGAGGGCTTCGCGGGGGGCCGTAAGCTTTCGGAATCGGAAGACCTCCCCCGAAAACCAGGTTCGGAATCTCGTATCCTTAACGGGCAGATTATCGAACCCGCCAGCGGGCAATCGGATCGTAGCAAAGGGCTCCTTTTCGTTGGTGTTCCAAAACGTCGCCTGTTCTCGGCCCAAACGGACCAGGTCCTCGGTGAGACTCGGCTTGGATTGCGCCTCGGGCTGGGGCCGTTGATACTCCTCGATGAGCTCGGCGAGGTCTTCGACCGTTCCTCCCCCGATGAAGAAATCGTCCGCGCCGATTTTTCCATCGTTCGGCCCGCTAGGCAATCGGCAGAGATAGACCTTTGCCTGCATGGCCTTCAGCAACTCGGCCAGGCGTTCCTCGGCCTTGCGCACGTGCTCATTGGTGGCCGCATCGGAATCGAAGAGGATGCAAACTGGCATCCCTTTGAGACCGATGAGGTCCCAATCGCCGCGGAGTGCATCTTGATTCTTGAAGTTCCAAACCCCAGGAATCGCGAGTGCCGCCAGGCCCTTTGAGACCAGGGCCGCCGCCTTCTTTTCGCCTTCGGTGAGGAAGAGATACGGGAGCGCGGCTGCAGGTCGTTCGGCCACACCCTGCAATCCCTCGATGAGCCTACGTGCAGTGGGCAAGCAATAGATCCGGCAAGCCTGGCCGGAGGGCTGCTCATACTTTCGCGGCTTGCCCTTGGGGTCGAGTCGCGGAACCTCGGGCCGAATGCGCGAATAGACGGGCTGATCCGGGTCGGACCAGGTGAAGACCGGGAGCACCAGCGCCGGGGGCCGGATCTCGGGCTGACGAAACCCGAGATCCTGGAGTTGGGCCTTGGTCGTCGCTGACCAAGCACCCATCTCGTCGATGATTTCCGGGGAAATCCCCGAGCCGTCCACCAGGTGCTGCCGGTGCGACTCTAGGAGCGGGGGCCTCAATTGTTGCCCCCTTGCCCACCCGAGTTTTCCCGGATGTAGCGCTCGATCTCGGCCTCGGAGTAGCGGACTCCGCGCTTGCCGATATGGACGGGTTTGATCTTGCCGCTGCGAACAAGATTGTGGAGGTGAGTGCGGCCGATGGCCAGCCGCTCGCAGACTTCACTTGTCTTGATGAGTTTCATCTTTGTATCCGTAGGAGCGCAATCGTTCACTCCTGCTAGTAACAAGCCGGCACCCCGGACCTAACTCGTATTCGGGATTTGAGGCTTTCCGCACCGGTTTGTGAGGCGGCTGAGGATGGATCGAGATTCCTTTGCACGCAAAAGCTGCGCCGGGAATTTTCATCTGAAGACGGCTGACCGATTGTTCGGTAAAGCTTCAAGCCAATAAACTTGCCCTTTACTTCCACAAGAGGTAGGAAAGACGGTCTACTACCACCGGGCAGTTGTCCGCCGAGAGCCGGGAGCGGTTCACGAAAACCGCAGAAGTTCGCGTCCATGCTCCCTTAGACGGAAACCGAAAAAATAAGCAAGATTTCTTGAAAATTCCCGCCCCCGCGCTGCGGTCCCCAGCCCGCGCCGCCCGATCCAGGCCCCGAGCGGGATCCACGGCCACCCCCCGGCAAGCCGCGACACGGACAGGGAGCCTTGGAAAACAAAAATAATCAAAACGGACAATTCGCCTCGGTGCTCGTTCCGAGAACCAACGACGGACACAACTCTTCCCAGAACTCTTCCCAGCGGCATCCCAAAATGAAAAAACCCACTCGATATGAGTAGGTTTCGCGTCTAAAAGATGGCTGCCCCTGTTGGACTCGAACCAACGACCCGCTGATTAACAGTCAGCTGCTCTACCGACTGAGCTAAGGGGCAGTGCGGTCTGCAGATAGTACCTTTCCTTTTGGGCTTTTTCAACCGTCTCCATTAGGTTCAATCGCTAAAATTTGCCCGAGTCTGGACGGAATACCAGGGCGATTTCTTAACCCACCCCGGCCACAATAGAGGCATGAATCGATTTTGGGTCGGAGCCGTGCTTGCGGCAGGGCTCCTGGTCTCCGGCGCAGAGGCCCGCCTCCGCGTCTGCACCTGGAACGTCACCAACTACAACGGCGACCGCGTCACCGACTTCCAGACCGCGCTCTACGGCGAATTTCAGGGCCGCAGCATGCAGCTCGACGTCCTCATCGGCCAAGAGTTCATCTCCCAGACTGCGGTCAACACCTTCCGAAACTTGCTGAACTCGGCCCCGGGCAGTCCCGGAGACTGGCAGGCGGCGCCGTTCGTCAATGGTAACGACACCGATAGCGCCCTCTTCTATCGCACCAGCCGGGTCACGTTCATCGCCCAGACGGTCGTGGCGTCGGGCGGAAATCCGCCGGCGATCCCGCGAAACATCATGCGATACGATATCCGCCCGGTCGGCTATGCCGGGGCCAATGCCACGATCGCCATGTATAGCAGCCACATGAAGTCGGGATCGACCACCAGCGATCTCGACCGCCGACTTGCCGAGGCCCAGTTCATTCGCAGCAATGCCGAAACGTTGCCGGCCGATTGGCACTTCCTCGTGGGGGCCGATTTTAATATTCCCAACTCGACCCAAACGGCTTACCAAAAGCTCGTCGGAAGCGAGATCAACAACGCCGGCCGGTTCTTCGATCCGATCAACCGTCCTGGCAACTGGAATAACACCGCCGCGACGCGCAACATCAATACCCAAGATCCGGCCACCCAGATGGACGACCGGTTCGACCAGATCCTGATTTCCGCCGACCTCTTCGATAGCAAGGGCATCGACTACATCGGAAATCCAAGCATCCCGTTCAAGAACTACAGTTCCTCCGACCCTCAGCCTTGGAACGACCCCAACCACAGCTACCGCTGCTGGGGCAACGACGGGTCGGCTTACAATGCGCCGCTGGCAACCACCAATAACTCGATGGTCGGGCCCACCATCGCCCAGGCTCTTATCAATACCGCCGATGGGCTCGGCCACCTACCGGTCTATCTCGATCTTCGGCTGCCCGCCCAAGCAGGAGTCAGCACCAACCTCATCGACTTCGGCGTCGTACGAGTCAACTCTTCGCAGAGCCGGACGTTCCAGGTGAGCAACACGGCCAACACGGCCCTCTGGGGGACGAATGGTCTCCAGCGGTTGAACTACACGATGACCAGCACCAGCGGAGCGACCGTGCCCACGTCCAGCTTCTTCGTCAACCCCGGGGCAAGCGCCAATACCCATGCCGTCGTGCTGAATACGTCGACTCTGGGCGTCCGGACGGGGACGATCACGATCACCACCGATGCCGCCGACAATCCTGTCCGAACGATCACCTGGCGGGCCGATATCCGGGTGAAGGCTCCCGAAGTTGGCGGTCCTGCGTCGCCACGTGGGAACCCGACCCTAGTCGGGCGTCAGGGCTTCGGACTCTGATGTGTGCCCGCTATGCGCTGGCGGTGGAGGAGCTCGATGGGCTTCCTCTACCGCCTGGGCACCAGGCGCTCTTCAATGTCGCCCCAACTCACTACGTGCCCATCCTCCAGCGCAGCGGGGGCCAGTGGGCTGCGGATCGGATGAGCTGGGGCCATCAGCCGCACTGGGCTAAGAATCGGCTGATCAACCTGCGGAGTGAGGGGATCCTTGAGAACGCCTGGAAGCGGGCCCAATACACCCACCGGCGCGTGATTGTGCCGGCGAGTGGGTTCTTCGAATGGACCACCATCGCCGGGGAGCGACATCCCCGCTACTTTCACCGCATCGACAACACCCCGCTCCTCATGGCCGCGATCTGGAGCGAAGACGGCGAGTCTCTTGAGCCTCAGTTCATTGTGCTCACCACTGGGGCCAATGCCATCGTCCGCGAGATCCACGACCGGATGCCGATCCTCTTCGACGAAGCAACCGCCGCAGAGTGGCTGGCCGCAACCCCCCGCGAGGCTGAGCTTTTGCACCAGCTAGCGTTGCCCGAGGACCTTCTCCACCACTACGGCGTGACCCGAAAGATGAACTACCCGGGCTATCAGAACCCGGATAGCGTCGTGCCGATAGCGGGTTAGTTAGGACACTTCTCGTGCCACGGCGTCCGGTCCGGGCGCCCCGGCGTCGCGGGGATCGGATATTGCCGCATCACCTGCACGCCCGAGTAGGGGATCCCGCACGGATCGCTCAGCCATTTCCCCTTCATCATTAGGGCCGCGTGGCCATCAAGGAACATCGCCCCCGCCCCGCCGTTGTGACGATCCATCGCGAGCACGGGCTGGGTAAATCCCGACTTGTTATAGAGATTCTTGGGTGGCTCGAACCAACTATCGTCGAATGGATCTCCTTTCTCGGTCACCATCACGATGCTCACGAGGTCTTCGATTGCGGATTGACTCAGGCCCTCTACAGCGCGGTTTGCGACGTAGCTCCGAGGCACCAGCGGCTTGCCCGCAGTCCCGTCTTCGCTGCTGTGGGGAACCCTCCTGGCGTCGGTCGGGCAGACCAGCAACCCTTTGTTGTTCTTGGTGTACGGCAGGATCTGGTTCCACCAGCGGTTCTCCCGGGTCGCGCCATGCGGGGCCGCCGCGGTGCGCGAGAGATCGACCGAATGCCCAAAGAAGAACAGCATCTGGTCGTTGTCGTCCAGATACATGATCAGCCCGATGCCGAGTTGGCGCTGGTTGCTGGTACAAGTGGTCTTGTGGGCCTGGCCCTTGGCTTGAGCAAAGACGGGGAAGAGGATCGCAGCCAGGATCGCGATGATCGCGATGACGACTAGCAGTTCAATCAATGTGAAGGCACGTTTCATGGTTTTTCCATTTGTTCCAAATACTCAGGATCGTCCATCTTGATCTTGGCCGCCTCCCGGCGACGGCGTTCGAACTTCGGATCGGTGGGGTCGAAGGTGTCTTCCGGCTTGAAGACCCTCGGGTCGACTGGGACGTGGCGATAGCCGGTCAGGTTTTTCTGGGTGCTGAAGAGATCACTCAGATCGGTGGTTACGGCATCGAACATGTTGTTGGGACCCGCCCCAAAGATTTGGTAGATCGTCTTGAGGATGCTGATGATGCTCGAGTGCTCGGTGCCGACGTAGCCGCGCTTGCTATAGGGGCTGATCGCGAGGACAAAGCTGCGGTGCCGGTCGATGTGGTCGTTGTCCCCGCCCGAGTCGTCTTGGGTGACAAAGATCGCCATCTTTTGCCACTCGGGCTGCTGGGTCAGCCACTCGACGATCCGCCCAAGAGCGAGGTCGTTATCGGCCATGAAGCTCTCGGTGTAGGGATATCCGCGGTTCGGCATTGGTCCGGCGCCGTGGTCATTGCAGATCGCGATGTTTAAGAATTTGGGCAAGGGCTTGCCGTTGCTTCGATAGTTCTTCTGGAGGTCCTCCACGAACCAATCCGCGCGCGCGATGTCGGGGATGTTGGTGTTGTATGCCGGAAACTCAAAGCACGTCCGATCGAAGAGGACCTTGGGCATCGGGTGATTGATCCGGTAGTAGGTCCCGGCTCGGTTCGTCATCCACCCCTCGTCGGTGCCGGGTAGCTCGTAGCCCTCGCCATAGTTCCGGAACTCGATCCCGTTTCGGTGGAGGTGCTCCCAGAGGCTCCCGTTTTCGAGGTAGTCCTCGGGAATCTGGCTTCCATCGCTACCGATGCTTGCGAGCCGGCCCTTGGCCGTGTTGTCCAGCCGCAATCCCCAACCAGCGTAAAAGATTCGCGTCGTCCAAAGGCTCGGATAGACTCCGACCAGCCATCGGTGGCCATCGCCGCTGGCCTGGGGTTCCATGTAGAAGTTGTCGCAGATCGCGAACTCTTCGGCCAGCTTCAGGTGGTTGGGCATGATCGGTAGCCGCAGGTCGCGGCCCTTCGCTTGAATCCAGCCGTTGCGGCCGTAGTGGGCGAAGTCCGCGTTGCCACGTGCGCCCTTGAGTTCACCGAAGATTCCGTCGAAAGTGTGATTTTCTTTAGTGATAAAGACCACATGCTCGATCATCGGACTCGGCACGCCGAGCCCCGGGGCCACCACCTTTTTCCCTTCGGTCAGTGGGCCCCGTGCCACGGGGATAAGGCCGTTGTTGCGCAGGACCCTTTGGCTCAGCGCCGCCAGCTCACCGGGTTCGGGTTCGGGCAACACCTGGATCATCCCGGGCATCTCGGGTAGTCCAAACCGCTCATCCGATTCAGCCCGTGGAATCCCTCTCGGGCCGCGTCCGAGACCCTTTTGACAAGCCACGGCGAGCTTTTTGGTCCCCGGAATCCGGCGAACCTGCATGGGAAACCATCCGGTCGGGATGTGACCCACGACCTTGCGAGTCTTAACGTCAATCTTGACCAGAGCATTCAGCCCGCTCTCACACACATACAGCGACTGACCATCCGCCGAAAGTGTCATCCCACTGGGGATCACTCCCCGGAGCTTGGCTAATTCCTTGGTCGGGGTGAGCTTGATCGTTTCTCTCACCTTCAGCGTGATCGGGTCCAGCGCCTGGACGGTGTCGTTGTTGCTATTGCTGACCCAGACTCGGTCTCCAGCCGAGAGCAGGGCACAGGGAGCCGATCCTCCGACCGCCTTTCCTCCATCGGCTGGGGCGTGGATCATCAGCCCGGTCTTCTGCCGCGCGACGATCTTTGGCTGAGTCGGCTGAGTGATATCGTAGGCAAAGACGCTGTGGGCCTCCGGACTCTGGTCATCCCCGAGGCCCGGCACCCGGCGACCCTCTTTTTCCACCCCGTCACGAGCTTCGGCGCTGGGGTAGCCAAAGGCGGGGGTCGAGATGCCACGCGAATTGCCTTCACCGGCGCGAGGCGCACCGATCACCGAGTAGTCAAAGATCCCGATATTGGCCACGTACAATCGATTGCGCGTGGCGTCCATCGCGAGTGCGTAAGGTTGGCGACCCGCAGCGACCGAGGAGACCAGCTTCCTGGTCTCGAGGTCGTAGGTCAGCAAGCGCTGGTGGGCGATGTGGATGGCATAGAGCGTCCGCCGGTCGGGCGAGATCGCAAAGTCATTCAAGTAGGTGTTCTTGAAAGTCTCGGTATTGGCCGAGACCTCGTGCAAAATCCGCGGTTGGGGATCCAAGTCAACCCAAGCGATCCCGCCCGCCTCGCCCGTGCTGACTACCAATGAGTTGTTATCCAAGAACACCATGGCCGGTGCCCAGTCCTTGGCGGCCAGCCGAGTCCCACGTTCTTTCGATCCCGCCGAATCACTCGGGTAGAGAATCAAACCGGTCTCGTCTATGCCGACTAGGCGCTTCCCGTCCGGGCTCGAGAGGAGTTGCCACAGATCGGCCCCGGTGTAGAGCCGCCTACCGACCGGCGTCAAGAGGCGACCGTTCGGCAAGACGGTCTCGCCCCCCGGGATCACCTCGGCGTATCGGTTTCCGGCGGGGGTTCGATATTCAGTTGGAGCCGCCAAGGGCAGCGACGCAAGCACAAGCAAGCCAAGCACACTTTCAGTATGCCGGAGGCCCTCGTTAAGATTGCGTTAACGAGGGCAAGAATCTCGATTGGTCTCACCAGCGGCGGCCAATCATGATGCCGAGGCTTTTGCTCTCGATCAGATAAACCCCGCCGAAATGGCTCCCTCGGCCATAGGTGACGAACGGATGTCGATCGTGGCCATCATCTTGAAGGCCCACCCCGAGTCCGTTCTTCCAGTTGTAGCGCACACCCCAAAGAGGGTGGCCGTGGGACTCGTTGCTCCGGAGCCCGACGCCCGCATAGGCGTTCAGGCGATCGCCATTGGCGAGGGCGAAGTTCTTCTCCGCCGTCAGGGCATAGCCCGGGTTCCCGGTGCCGATCCCCTGGACCCCGGCCGAGACGCTGATCGAGAGAGTCTTGGCTCCTTCGGGCGCTAGGCGCATCGAGGCCAGGTAGCGGAGTGCGTTTTGCTTCCATAGGTGGGCGACGCCGAGCTGAAGCTCGGGACGCGCTTGGTACCAAAGGAAGGTCTCCGCCCGGGTGACGGTGGTCGGAGCAATCACGGTGTTGAGCAGAAAGCGACTATTCGACGCCGAACCGGCGCCGTATCCACCCGCGACTCACAGTGGGCAGCGCGCTTGTCCGCCCTCATCCGTGACTTCCGGGGCAGCGACCCCCAGGGCCGAAGCCCCGAAGATCGCCGTCAGCAGGATTACTTGCCGCAAGCGCAGCTGCTCCCGCATTCGCACTTGTCGCCGCACTGGCAGGCGCTAGCCTTGGTTCCGCATTTGCAGTCCGAGCCGCAGGTGCAGTCTCCGCCGACTTGGCACTGACAGGCCGAAGCGTTCGGAAGGCTGCTGCCGGCTCCACTGGGGATGGCAGCGAAGACGCCGAGGGTCAGGCCACCGAGGGCCAAAAGGGTCTTGATCATTTTTGAACTCCTGTTCTGATTGGGTTCGGGGGAGTTCACGGAGGTGAAAGTCACTCCGTTCTCTCCGGACGTCTACAGCGAGGTCCGGAAGTGGGGTGGCGCACGGCCAGCGTAACCTGAGGTCTCGGGGTCGGGCGGCCCTCGAGGTGTTGACGATCGTCGAGCCGGCACAGTGGCCCACGTCCAACTCAGAATCGGTTGGAGGTAGTCGGGATGTGGGTAGGCCGGAATCTCGAACGCCACTTGGGGCGCGAGGGCCATCACGTCTCGATCGGCCGGAGCCGGATCCACCGCTTTGAGGGTGCAGGTGCACTTTTCGCAACGGAGTCCCTCAACGGGGCAACAACACTTGGAGGGTTCGCAGCGCATGGCCGAAGCCAAGGGCGCGACGAGAAGCGACAGGCTCAAGCTGAGCCAGAGAGCAATCATTCGAATGGTCCCTTTTCGCTTCATTGCTTTCATTATAACAAGCAAACGATGAGAACTGAGCCCGCTCGCGGGCATTCTTGACTCGTTTCCACTTTTGTCCGGCCTAGTGACGCTTAAACCGGCGTTCGAGGTCGCCCCTTCCCAAAACGAGCGTGATCGGACGGCCATGGGGACAGAGATAAGGGTTCTCGGTCTCGCCCAGATCCAGCAAGAGCTTTTCCATCTCGGCGTGGGAGAGCGGATCGCCGGCCTTGACCGCCATCTTGCAGGCGGCCATGATCCAGACCGCGTCCCGAGCTGGGGCAACACAACCGCTCCCGCCCTCGACCATCTGCTCGACGACTTCGCGCAAGATCTTGACCGGATCCCGCCCCCGCAGAGCCGCCGGAGCCGAACGGAGCAGGAACGATCCTGCACCGAAGGGGTCCAGTTCGAACCCTAACTGGGCCAATTCTTCCCGGTGTTCTTCGAGCAAGACCGCTTGCCGCGACTCGAAGTGAAGGGTCTCGGGCATCAGAAGCGCTTGCCGCTCAACGGGGACCCGGCCCAGACTTCGGCGGAAGCGTTCATAGAGAATCCGCTCGTGGGCCACGTGCTGGTCCACGACGAGGAGGCCCTGGTGATTCTCGGCGATGATGAACGTATTCATCGATTGACCGATGATCCTTAAACCCTCCAAGAGGCTCTCATAAGCCCGGCCGCCAGTGGGAATTGCAGTTGGAGAATCTCCGTCCAGGTTCGGCTCTAACGGCGGCGGATGAGGCAGGGGAGCCGAATTCGTCCAGCCCTCTGAGCCGACCGGCCCCCGCGCCAGACCGAACAGAGTCAGCATCGGATCATTGGCCGGAGTCTCCCGCTGGAGGGCCTCGTTGGCCTTGAGGATGGCTCCCGCATCGGGGTTCATGCCGCAACGCAGAAGGGCCTCTCGGATCCCGTGCCGAACCGCATCGGTGACCTGAACCTCGTGCTGAAACTTGACCTCCATCTTGGTGGGCGAGACGTTGCAGTCCACCCGGGCCGGATCGACATCGAGGAACAAGGCCGCCACCGGGAAACGCCGCTCGGGCGTGATCAAACGGAAGGCAACGTCGAGAGCCGTCCCGATCGAGCGCGTGCGCGTGGCACGCTGATTCACGAAGAACCACTGCATGGATCGGTTCGAGCGGGTGAGGTGGGGCGGCGAGACAAAGCCTCGCACGCGGACCCCGTTCTCAAAGTGGTCGATCTCGGCCAGCCCACGCACGAGCTCCCGACCCCAGATGCTGGCCAGCGCCTCCAAGACGTTGCCCTCGCCCATCGTCCGCACAAGCTCCGACCCGTTGTGCTCCAAACGCACCGCGACCCCGGGATAGGCCAGGGCCAAACGCTGGACCATTTCCACACACAAGGAAAGTTCGGTGGCGTCGCTTCGCAGGAACTTGAGCCTGGCTGGGGTGTTGTAGAACAGCTCCTCGACGAGGACCTCGGTCCCCATCGGTCCCGGCTCGGGCAGCAACGGGGTGATCGTGCCCGATTCGACTTGGACTCCGGCCCGGACGCTCCCATCGGTCCCCGAGCGCAGCGTCAATCGGCTGACCGAGGCGATGCTGGGCAGGGCCTCGCCTCGAAAGCCTAGGGTCCCCACCCGACTGAGGTCGGTGACCGAGCGGATCTTGCTGGTAGCGTGACGCTGGAGAGCAAGGGCAAGGTCTTCGGCCGGAATCCCCGACCCGTTGTCCCGAACCCGGATCCGGGTTCGGCCAGCATCGATGAGCTCGATTTCGATCCGAGTCGAGCCCGCATCGATGGCATTCTCGAGGAGCTCCTTGAGCGCCGAAGCCGGGCGCTCCACGACCTCACCGGCCGCAATCTGGTTCACGGTGTGAGGGTCGAGGGCCTGGATCCGCCGGAATTCAAAGGAAATGGGAGCCGCCATCCGCTTATAGCATGATGACGTATGCGCTCCCCCTCTCGTCGCCCTCGGCTCGCCTAGTGGTGCTCTTCCTCTTCTTCAGGAATTTCCACCCGGTCGGGGGTTTTTTGTCCAGGAACGGTCTTGAGCGGCGACTCATGAAGGAGTCGCATCAAGAGGGAATCCTCAGGGAAAAGTTGGAGACCCGCTTTGGCCGAAGCCACCTTGCCTTCGTAGTCCCCGATCTCGCGGTGACACAGCGTCTTCCAGCGGAAGGCATCCTGAAGCGCCTCTTGATCATCGGGGCCGAGCTTCTCGAGGTTGGGCCCGCCATAACGGATCGCAGCCGCAAAATCGGGGATTGCTCCTCGGAAATCGCGCTGGCGGCGGACCTTAACGCTTCCTAGTTCCATGTGGATCGCCACACTCTGAGGATTCTTTTCCAAGCCTTCCTTCAGATAGGCCATCATCTTGACCTCCGAACCCGGGACTCGACCCCAGCCGATCGCCGCCGAACCGGTGGTCCAACCCCGGATGAAGTGGGGGTCGAGCCAGGTCATCAGGCGAAAGAGTGGGAGGGCCGTCTTGGGCGAGTTGTGACCGTGGTTGGTCATGTCCTTATAGGTGCTGGTGGCCCGCTCGACATCTCCCATCCAGCCTCGGAAATCTTCGCTTTGGCTTGGCACCACGGTCCGCATCGCGCTATCGTCGTGCAAGTCCTTCTCATGGTTGTCGCTGGTTCCGACTCCCATTTGTCCCGCCGCCAGCTCTTGGTCGGTCAGGGGGCGCATCTCCACCCCGTTGTGCAGATAGCGGTCGGTCCGGAGCCAAAGCCATGCCGAGATGTTTGTCCGAAACTGGCCCAAGAGAGTCGCCCCGGCGTGGGTCTCGTGGGCGTTCAGACCGGCGACTTCCGTCGCGGGACGCAACGGCTCTTGGAGCCGGTGAGCCCCCATCCCGGCAAGCGCCGCCCCGATGAGGGCTAGGAGCGGAATCCACGGAATCGACTTCGCCATCAGATCGCCTGCCTTCGGAACCGGGCCCAGCTCAAGACAAGCATCGCCAGCGAATAGACCGCCGCGTAGCCTAGGAGCGCCCCGACCACCCACAACGGAGCCGGTCCCCACCCGCTATTGGCAGCTCGATCACCGACGTCGAAAAGGCCGTATTGGGGCAAGAGGCCATTGAGCACTTTGAAGAGGAACTGAACCGGCGGAGAGGCGAACTCAAAGGCCATCGTCATAGCCCGCACGATCATCCCCGTTCCGGCGGCGAGGATCAGGCTCATGACACACGCTCCAGCGGGCGTCATCAGCAGACTCATGAGGAGGGTCACGCTACAGAGCATGGCCAGGCCGATCATCTTGAGGAGGATGTATTGCAGCATCACCGGCTCGAACGGCACGCGGAACAGCGCCAAAGCGAGGCTCGTGGTAACAAGCAGCAAACCGAACGAGATCCACGTCACGGCCACCGCGCCGAGCCACTTTCCGACCAGCAGTTCCCACCGGCTGATGGGCCGGGCGAGAAGCGGATAGAGGGTCCGATTCTTGATCTCGTCGGGCATCATGCGCCCACTGACCAAAACGGCGATGATCGTGGTGAAGATCCCAAGAACGCTGGTCGCGAGGTCCTTCACAAAGCTCTGGAGGCCATCGAGCCCAAAGAATCCGAGCAGGCTAGCGCTCAGCAAGATCAGGAGACCGAGGATGGCGACCACCCACAGATCTTTGCGGCGAACGGAGTCGATGACGACCCCACGGGTGAGTGCTTTGAGTACGAAAAATCTCATGCTGCCCTCTGAATCGTGTCGATAAAGTAGTCTTCCAGCGAGCCTTCTCGGGCAATCATCTCGATCACCTTTCCGCCCTGCTGATGAATTCGGTCGATGGCTTGGAGGAGGTCGCTTTGGTTACCAAAGCGCACCCGAACCGCGCCACCTTCGCCGATTTCGATGTCCTCGCTCCAATCGGAGAGCACGGGGCCCCCAGTGTAGGTGACCTCGAATTCGCGGAGTTGGTCACGCAGATCGTCGAGTTTGCGCTCCTCGATCAGATGGCCCTTATCGATGAGAAGAAGTCGGTCGCAGAGCATCTCGACCTCGGCCAACTCGTGACTGCTGAAGAACAGGGTGCAGCCTGCATCGCGTCGGGCCTTGAGGAGGTTCCGAAGCTCCCGTCGCCCGATCGGATCAAGGCCGCTGGTCACCTCGTCGAGAATCAAGACGTCGGGGCTTCCGAGGAGGGATTGAGCGATGCCAACGCGCTGGAGCATCCCCTTGCTCAGGGTTCGATTCTGGCGTCGGTAGGATTCGCTGAGGCCGACGAGTTCCAAAAGGTGCATGGCCTCCTTCCGGAGCTCGGGACCGCGCAGACCCTGAAGCTCGCCAAAAAGGGTGAGGGTCTCGATGGGGGTCAGGTAAGGATAGTAAAGAGCGACCTCGGGAAGGTAGCCCACCCGCTTGCGAGCTGCGAGTGACCCGGCCCGGAGACCCATGATCGAGGCACTGCCGCCATCGGGTTCGACAAAGCCCATGAGGGCCTTGATGGTGCTCGACTTGCCGGCACCATTGGGACCCAGAAATCCCACGACCTCGCCCGGCTGAACGGCAAAGCTAAGCCCCTGCACGGCCTTGAGAGTCTGCCCACCTTTGGTCCGATAGGAAACGTGAAGATCGGTGACTTGAATCGCGCTACTTTCCACTGTAGTTTCCATTGTCGGAAACCTGAAGTAGCTTCTGAAGATTCAAGTTCAACTCGCTTCTTCGTCTTCTCGGCGCATCGCCTCGGCACCATCCGAGGTGAGGCGCGACCACCAGGCGGCCGTCAGTCGATCCAAAGAGGCGAGACGCAGCCCCGAGCGAAAGTTTCCGCCCGCTTCTTGGTGGCTATACATCACCGTGGCAGAGATTTCGACCTTGCTTCCTTTGACGTCCAGCGAGCAGCTCACCTTGGTACTCGGCGGAAAGGCGAAAGGGGCCCGGATTCCCATCCCACGAGCAGAGACATCGACCAGCTCGGCCATAATCTGCTCGCCCTGGTAGTGAACGATCACACTGCCGTTGAGCAGGGTCCTCGCACCTTCCTTGCTTTCGGCCAGGTGGATTCCCGACTCGATGAGCACTCGAAGCGATTCGCCCTGTCGATGGAGCACTCGGCAACGGAACTGCGTGTTCCCGATGGGGCTCGAAATCGAACAAATGAACACTTGATTGGGGGCGGTTACGACCTCATCGTTCATGCTCAGACTCAGGGTGAGCTCGGTACCGTCAACCTCCTGGACCCACCCGGTGATCAGCCCGTCGTGAGACGGACCCTTCATCCAATAGCGGTGGCGAATCAGGTCAGAAAGAATCATAGAGTCGAAGAACATTTCATCTATTGGCAATTCCGAGGCAATAATTGAGCCAACAACGACCCAAACTGGTAACCTCACGACCATGAATCGTGAAAATCACCGCGATATTCGCATTGGCACTTTGGCGGGAATGCAAGGTTCCCCGGATTACCTTCGACAAATATTGCCCCACGGATTTGAATCGTTTGAACTGACCAACTGGCAATCTCTGAAGGGACAAGATCTGGCAGAAACCGCTAAGCAAGTCGCTGATGTTTTGGGAGACCAAGCCGTGATCAGCAGTGTCGGAATGTACGGAAATCCCCTCGTCGATGACGAAACCGCCGCCGACTGGCGCAAGCTCATCGAGGGCGCCCACCTCTTCGGCGCGAACGTCGTCTGCGGATTCGCAGGAGCCCAAGAAGATCGAAGCGTCGAGGAGAACATCCCTCGATTCAAGGAAGTGTTTGGAGAGCTCGCCAAGGTCGCCGAAGCGTGTGGGGTCAAGATCGCTTTTGAGAATTGCGACATGGGCGGATATTGGGAAAGTCCGAAGTGGAACATCGCCCACTCGCCCCGAGCTTGGGAGATGATGTTTGATGCCGTCCCCAGCGACGCTCTGGGACTCGAATGGGAGCCGTGCCACCAGATGGTCAGCTTTATCGACCCGATCGAGAACCTGCGCAAGTGGGCCCACAAGGTCTACCACGTGCATGGCAAGGATGCCACCGTCGATCATGACGTCGTCCGCGAATATGGCACGCGCAGCGGCCGCCACGTGGTTTGGCACCGCACTCCGGGCTTCGGCGATACCAACTGGCACAACGTGATCACGATCCTCCGGCAAGCCGGGTTTGTCGGCGCCATCGACATCGAAGGTTGGCACGATCCGGTTTACCGTGACGACCTTGAGATGACCGGGCAGGTCTACGCCCTGAATTACCTCAAGGCTTGCCGCGGCGGAGCCTTCGTTCCGAACCCAACCAAGTGAGCAGCATTCTCCTCGGAATCGCCACGGTATTGATCGGCTGGGGCTCCTTTCTGGTCGCCAGCGCGGCCCTGGACCGCACCGCGAACCAAGCAACCAAGCTCGGCCGAATCATTCGTGGCGGGATGACCGAGTTCGTCGGGCTCCTTTTTTGGCTTGGCGGATACTATGCCGGGGGAAGCAATCAGATCCTGGCCCCCGCTCTGATCTTGGGTCTCGCCATCGGCGGGACCTTGGGCATCTTCCACGTCCTGCTTCGCAATCGCAACGCGGCTCCGCCGCCGAACTAGATCGGGTAGATCCTAGCGATGCAGTCCACCGCCCGCCGGGTGGGCTGCACGTCGTGCGTTCGGATGATCTTGACGCCATGGCACTGCAACTTGCCTTGAATCGCGAGCGCGCCATCCAACCGGACCTCGAGCGGAGCTGGCTCAAGATCGCTTCCCAAGATCCTTCCGAGAAAGGACTTCCGGCTAATTCCGACCAACACCGGATATTGGGTAGCCACCAAAGAGCCAATCTCTCGAAGCAGTTGGATGTTGTGATCGAGCGTTTTGCCAAAGCCGATGCCGGGATCGATCCAGATATGGCTTTTGGGAAGTCCCGCGGCGTGGGCCTGGGCCGCCTTGAGGAGCAGATGAGTCTTCACCTCGGTCACGACGTCCATGTAGGCCGGCGATGTTTGCATCGTGAGAGGCACCCCTTGCATGTGCATGAGGCAGACCGTTGCCTGAGCCTCCACGCAAACCTGCTTCATCTTGGGATCCCCCCAGGCCGAAACATCGTTGACGATCTTGGCCCCCGCTCGCAGCGCTTCCGAGGCCACCGCCGCCTTCATCGTGTCGATCGAAACAAGTACGCCCTCCCGGGCAAGAGCGGCGACTACTGGGATCGTTCGGTCAAGCTCTTCTTGCTCGCCAACAGGCATCGCGCCGGGCCGGGTCGATTCGCCGCCCACATCGATGATGTCGGCCCCGCCTCGCCACATCCGCATTCCCGCGTCAAAGGCCAATTCGGGCTTATCGTGCTTTCCCCCGTCATAAAAGCTATCGGGGGTCACATTGAGGATGCCCATGACGGCGGGACGCTGCCTTGGCAACTCAACCATGAGCTTTAGCCTACCTGATGCAGCTGGAACATGTCGTGCAGATAGGCAACACAACGTGACAATTCTGACTCAGGGATAAGGCATGAGAGAGAGAGATCGCTGTCGCTAGTTTGGAGTACAGAGATTTGCTCGCTCGCTAACCCATTAAGTACCTGATAGAAGATACCGGGCCTTGCAAGGTATTCCGCGCCAATCAGTGAAACCATGGTGCATCCTTCTGTTAGTTCGATGCGAACCGTTCGAATCGTTCCGAGTGGACCGAGCAATTCTGCTTGAGTCTCGGCCTCTCGGCTGGGGACTTGGCCGATCTGAAACAGGTAAACGACCGAGGTCGGCCCATCGAGAGGGATCACGAGCCCATCCAGCAGGTCCTTGGCCGTCGGATACTGCTCGCGCGGCACCGCAAAGCCGATCCCCTGCGGACTCAAGTTCATCATGAAGAGGTTCAGCCCATAGCGCGCCATCATGGCGTAGACGCTCGATTCGAGCTGCCGGAGGTGGTCGGGCTCGACATCCCCAAAGTCAAACTGCAGGTAGACGAGCTTGCCCGAGTGGGTTACGCCGGTGATACCTCTTTTGTTGGCGTCGGCCGTCCGCACGACTTCGGTTCCCGGATCCGAGGAGAACGTACTCTTGACGCGGAGCGGGATGTTGAACCGGTTGGCGATCTCCGCTGCCCGGGGGTGGAGCACCTTGGCCCCGAGGTGAGCGATCTCTGCTACCTCGTCATAGCTAACCTGCCGTAGAGTCGGGGCGCGAGGCACGTAGTCGGGGTCGGCGGTCTTGACCCCCTCCACGTCGGTAAAGATCTCGATCGAATGGGCCTTCAGCGCCGCTCCGAGAGCGGCCGCAGTGGTGTCGCTCCCGCCCCGGCCGAGGGTCGTGAGCTCTCCACCCAGCCAGTTTCCATCGGGAAGGTAGACCCCCTGGAACCCACAGACGACCGGTGTCACCCCCTGTTCCAGGGTCCGGAGCAGCGTCACCGGGTTGATCCCCACGATCCGAGCATTCCCAAAGACGTCATCGGTCCGGATCCCCGCTTGCCCGCCTCGAAAGGCCCGCCCCGGTCGGCCCATGGTCTTGAGCGTGTGGGCAAAGATCACGGCGGAGAGAATCTCTCCGCAAGCCACCATCAGGTCGAGTTCGCGAGCATCGGGCTGGACGGTGGGGTCGATCTCCTTGAGAACTTGGATCAGCGTATCGGTAGCGTAGGGGGCTCCTCGTCGGCCGATCGCACTGACCACGACGACTGGGCTGAACCCCTGTTCGACCGCGCTCACGACGCGCAGAGCCGCTTGACCCCGGGCCTCGGGAGTGGCCACGCTGGTACCACCGAACTTCATCACCTTGATCTTCATCGGGCCAGGGCCTCCCCGCTCTTCTCCAGCTCGCTCTGGATCCTCACGGCTCCTTCGGCGGTCGTCACGATCAAGATTCGGTCGTGCATATCCCCGATCTGCTCCAGCGGGGCCCCGGAGGCGATGGCCAGAGAGACCACCCGGGCGGCAAGGCCCTCCTCGTCGCGCATGTTCACGGCATGAACCAGCAAGATGCTCCGATCGGGCAAAACCGAAACCCGCCCGGGGACGCCTTCGAGCGCGCCCTGGATACGTACTGCGTCCTCTTGGGCCACAACACAGCTCAACCCTTCCTGGGTGAACTTGAGAAAGTCGATACTGATCCCGCTTTCGCTCAGCCGCCGAAGGACCTCAAGGCGATGGTCAAGCAAGGGCTCGGGAATCTCTTGCACCTGCAACTGGGCAAATCCGGTGCGCACCTCCAGATGGCTGATCCCACGTGGGCGCTCAAATTCGAGCTCCGAACGCCCTCCATTGAGGTCGAGGGGAATGGTGATGTTGGCCTGGTCCACGATTTCAGTCCTACGGTGTACCGCCCCCAAGGGTCGGCTTGCTGACCTCCAGCAAAAGATCGTTCCCCCACGAGCGCATCGGCCGCAGCTCTCCGGCGACAACAGCATCGGCAAACAGCACCAACCAACGCCGGTTGACGTCGGCCATCATCGCCTCTCGCTGCTCGCCCTGATAGGGAACCACCCCCCCGCCGGACCAGTTGCGACGCTGGTCTTCGGCGATGTAGCGAAAGTTGATGTAGATGTGGGTGACGCCGAGCTCTCGGTACCGGGCCATCAGGGGCTGGGGAGCGTCGTATTGCTCAAATCGGACCAAGGTCGAGTGGCCCGGATTCCCCCATAGGTAGGGGATGTCGAGGTAGTAGCCAAAGACCTCCTCGAACAAAGCGACCTTCGGCTCCTTTTGGGTCTTGCGGAGCTCTTGGGTCATCTCCTGGGCCGCCTCTGGCCAACCGAAGCCCATGGTCTTGAAATAATCTTCTCTGGTCTGTGTGCCGACCGCGACCGCCACCCGAGGTTGGGCCTGGATCCAGCCGAGATAAAGGCCGCCATAGGCCACCTGGAGCACGATCAGCCCCGCCAGAGGCACCCGCCACCGCGGATCGCGGGCAAGGCAAGCCAAACAAACTAGCGAAACTGGGATCAGCGCCGTGGCATAGCGCGATTGCTGACTCAGAAAAAACCATAGGAACATTCCGAGGCCCGCACAGGCAAGACCATAGGCCAAAACCGTTTCCCGACGCCCCCGGATGAGCCAAAGGAGGGGGGCGAGGAGGATCACTCCGCCGACAGCGCCAAACGGCAGCCCGCCCCCGGTCTCTTGACCTGGGTTGACATAGCGCCCGGGCTGATAGCCGAGACCCAAGATCGCATGCGGGATGCGCGTCAGGTCGCGCCCCGATTCGGTCCGCCCGACGCCAAAGGTCTGCTGTTCGTTGCGATAGATGTCGGCCCGCCACTGATCCCATCCGTCGCCGCCGAGCCGCTCATAGAGGAACGGGTAAACCGGGTTGCCCGTGAGGACGACGTTGCGCACCAACCACGGGGACATCCAGCCAATCGCGAGGGCCGCCAAAAGGAGCGGGGGCCCGACCGCGCGAGCGAGCGATTGACGAGCCACCAGGAGCCCCACGCCAAGGCAAAAACAGACGGCCAGAACGAAAACGAGGCCGGTGTACTTGGTCGCACAAGCAAGGCCGAGAAACATTCCGGCAAGCAAAAAGGCCTCGACCTTGGAGGGAGTCTCCGCCGCGTCGGGGCGGAGGTCCGGGGAGGGCAAGTCGGCGGTGAGGGCTTCTGGTTCGGACTCCCCGGACCGAGGGCGTGGCTCCGGGCCCCCGCGGCGGAGACCCGCGAGATATTCGCCCGCGTAGAGCATGGCCAATCCGCAAGCTAGCCCGTGGGGGATGTCGATGTACCCCGTGCCAGTAAGCCAGACCACCATCGGGATCCCCACAAATCCCCACGCGGCCCAGATCCCCGACCCAACCCGGCGGCGGGCAATGCCGTAGATGGCCAGCAGCCCAAGGAGCGAGGCAACCACCGTGAAACTTTTGGCGACTGCTTGCGAGTTGGGGGTCACCAAGAACAGCGTGTCGAAGGCAAAGGGGAAGTAGCTATGGTGAATGAAGGGGATCTCGACGATCCGGCCCGCCTGGAACCACAGCTTCGGGACGGCGAGGTGATAGGCGATCGTGTCCCAGTCACTTGAGGTGCTGGGCGCGGCCGCACTGATCACCCCGAAGAATCCCAAAACGAGAAGCGGGATCCAATGCGGGGTAGGCATCGGCGTCGGACCCCGGCGCCTGTAGCCCCAAATCCCCATTCCAGCCAAAAATCCGATGACCGCCACGGGCACGGCCGCGGCCGTGAACATCCCCAGCAAGAATCCCAAAGTGCCCGCAAGGCCCAGGCCCAGTAGCCCGGCCACCCCGGCCGCCTCCCACCGGTCCATCCAGCCCAGCCGCCCGGCGCGCAGGCCATCCCCGGCCAAAACCGAGACGACCAACACCGACAAGACCACGACGAGGACCGAAATCATCTGCCTCCGCAGTATATTGGATCTGTGAAGCGGTACTGGCGCATCTATCGGAGCTTCGTCAGCAGCTCCCTCACCCGGGAGCTGGAATACCGCGGCAACTTCATCGCCAAGATTCTCCAGAACCTCATTTGGGTCTTCTTCTTTGTGCTCATCGTGGGCGTCATCTATCGCAATACCGACAACGTCGCCGGGTGGAAAAAGGAGGACATGCTCTTGCTGACGGGAGCCTGCTTTTTGGTCACCGCGATCATTGAGGGGTTCGCGATGTCACTGATGGAGGTCCCCGGCAACGTGCGAGATGGCACCCTCGACCTCATCGTTACGCGACCTGTCGATAGCCAGTTTTGGGTGAGCTCGCGCCGGTTCAACTTTGATCGCTTGGGCGTCTTGGCCGTGGCCTTGGGAATGGTGATTTACTACGGCAGCACTCGCAATCCGGCCCCTGACCTCGTTCAGTGGGTTGCCTTTGCGGTTCTGACCTTGTGCGCAATCGCGCTCTACTACTCGCTAAACCTCTTCTTCATGACCCTGGGAATCTATTGGGTCAAGGTCGATAACCTTTGGGTGCTCGGTGAGACCACGATGCAGGTCAGCCGGTACCCGATCGACATCTACGGGGTCGCGGCCCGGCGTTTCTTTTTCTTCTATCTGCCGCTGGCGTTCTTTGCTAGTGCTCCGGTGTCGCAGATTAGAGGAGAGGTCGCCTGGACCACTGTAGCCGGGGGCGTTGCCTGGGCGGCCTTTGGGCTCACCGCGTCAAGGATGTTCTGGAGACACGCCATGCGCAGCTACTCCAGCGCGAGCAGCTAAATAAAGATAGGTCCTATAAGTCTTATAAGACCTATAGGACCTATGAGGCCTATCCCTTCCCTTACTTCAGCTTTTGAACGGCTTCGATGACGTCGTTCTCGTTGGGAATGCAGAGCAGTTCCAGCGAGCGGACGTAGGGCATCGGGACGTTGAGGCCACCGACTCGACCGACCGGGGCATCCAGGTCGTCGAAGCAGTGCTCGCCGATCCGCGAGGCGATTTCAGCCCCGAATCCACCCGACTTCCAGTCCTCGTAGACCACCACCGCACGGTGGGTCTTGCGAACGGAGTTGAAGATCGTCTCTTCGTCAAGCGGCAACAGCGAGCGAACGTCCACCACTTCGGCGGAGATGCCTTGCTCAGCCAGCTTTTCGGCGGCAGCCAGCGAAACGTGGACCATTCGGCTATAGGCAATCAACGAGAGGTCGGTGCCTTCGCGGACCACGTTGGCCTTGCCAAAGGGGATACTCAGCTTTTCGCCGGTGCGGACTTCGCCCTTCATGGCATAGAGGCCGGGGTTCTCGGTAAAGATGACCGGATTGTCATCGGCGATGGCCGTCCGGAGCATTCCGTAGGCGTCTTCGGCGAAAGCCGGGGCCACGACCTTCAGACCAGGAACGTGGGCGTACCAACCTTCCATGCTGTGGCTATGCTGGGCGCTGAGCTGGTTGGCGGCACCGCCGGGGCCTCGGATGACGAGCGGGACACTGACTTGGCCACCGGTCATGTAATACATCTTGGCCGCGTGGTTGATGGTTTGGTCCAGGGCGAGAATGCTGAAGGACATGGTCATCATTTCCACGATCGGTCGCAGTCCGGTCATGGCCGCTCCGGTCGCGATCCCAACGATTCCAGGTTCCACGATCGGGGTGTCGATGATCCGGCGGGGGCCATACTTGTCGAAGAGCCCCTGGGTGACCCGGAAGGTTCCTTGGTAGCGCCCGATGTCTTCGCCCATGACAAACACGTTGTCGTCGGCGTCCATCTCCTCGATGATGCAGGTGCGAATCGCTTCGCGGTAAGTCAGAGTTTCGATAGGCATTAGTGTCCGACCTCCGGCATCATGTCGGTGTAAACGTCGGTATAGACTTCGCTCGGATCGGCAAACGGCGACTTGTCCGCTTCTGCCAGAACGTTGTCCGCCCAATCCTCGATTTCGGCCTCGATGGCTTCCATCTTCTCTTGGGTCATCAGGTTGTTGTCGAGCAGGTACTTCTCAAGTCGCTTGATCGGATCCCGCTGGAAGTTCTCTTCTTCCTCTTCCTTGGTGCGGTAGAGCTGGCGGTCGTTATCGGCTGCGCCGTGACCCGCAAATCGGTAGTTCATGATCTCGATCAGGACTGGCTTTTGCTCGGTCCGAACGTAGTCGACGATTCGGCGGGCGTCGCTCAGCACTTGGAAGAGGTCCATCCCGTCCACTCGCTCGTGCTTCATGCCAAACGGGAAGCCCCGCTTGTGAAGCTCGGTATCGGCGGCGTGATATTCCAGGCGGGTACCCATGGCGAACTCGTTGTTCTCGATGATGAAGATCACCGGGAGGTCCCAGAGCGCGGCCATGTTCAGGCTCTCGAAGAAGACTCCGGCATTGGCCGCGCCATCACCCAGGAAGCAGAGGGTCACTCGGTCTTCACCCTTGTACTTGCTACCAAAAGCGAGTCCCGCGCCGAGCGGGGTGTGGCCGCCTACGATGCCCCAGCCGCCAAAGAATCCGCGGCTGATATCGTAGAGGTGCATCGAGCCGCCCTTGCCCTTGCTCAGGCCATCTTTGCGGCCCATGATCTCGGCCATGATTTTGACCGGATCGGTTCCGAGAAGCAGGGGTTGAGCATGGTCGCGGTAAGCGGTGATGATGTAGTCATAACCCTGCCGGATCGCGTGGAGCCAGCCGACTGCGGTGGCCTCCATCCCGATGTATACGTGCAGATAGCCACCCGCTTTGCCTTGTCGGTAGACCATGTTGCACCGGTTTTCGAAGGCGCGGATCTCGAGCATCTCACGGTAGTAGCGCTCAATGTCCGCAGGAGAATCTTTGATTTCAATTTGTGCCGGTTTCGCCACGAAGGACTCCTGTGACTCGGCCAAGCAGGCACGAGTTCGTGGCCGCGACACGCTGCACCGTTGAAGCGGGTTCGAGGCTCGACGAGAATTGTACCCGCCGCCCCATGCCAACCCGGCACTTTGGCTCACGACCAAGTAAACTTACGTCATGCGCTTGCGCACCATCGGCTTTACGTTGTTTGGGCTGTTCTCGCTGGGAAGCGCGGTGATGCTCTACCAAGCCGGGGTGATTCGCCTCCCCGGGCAACCGCGGCACCCCGTCACCGAGACGATGCGTCAAAAAGCCGCTAACGCCAAGGCTCAAGACGCGGTCGATTTTCAGCTCGACAGCGTCGAAAAAGGGAAGATTCGCATGTCCAGCCTCTGGAGTGACAAGCCCCTTTTGGTCGTCTTCACCCTGCCCGAGTGCCCGTGCTCGATCGACGCCCAACCCTTCTTTAATCAACTGGCCAAGAACTATGAGGGCAAGCTCAACGTTCTCGGAGTGATCAAAGGACCCAAACTCGATTCTAGTAATTATAAGGTCAACATGAGTGTGCCCTATCCGATGGGAATGGACCCTCAAGGAGCGGTGGCAGCCATCTACCAGGCCCCGCAGTCGGTCTACTCGGTGCTCATCCGCCCCGGCGGACAAGTCGAAAAGCTCTGGCCGGGTTACAGCAAGAAGATCCTCGCCGAGATGAATGGCCTGATCGCGGAGGTTGCCGGCACCGAGGCCGTCCCCCTCGACACCACCAACGCACCCGAACAGGATTCGAGCGGCTGCTCCATGCGAGAGTAGAAATTTAACATTTCTGTCGTATACTTTCATCGTTTCAGAGTTGTCTGAATCGATGTCTTGAAAGGAACGAGAAATGAAAGTATTGGTTGGCCTATTTGTGCTGGCTTTGGCGACTGCGTCCCAGGCCGAAATCCGCTGGAGTATCGATCCCACCCTGAATGGAAAGCCCAACGTAGCCGGAATTCCAGACATTGCCCAAAAAGGGCCAACATGCGGCTCGGCGGCCTACATGAACCTCCTTTGGCACTTCAGTAACAAACCCGCCTACCTGAATGCCAAGACACCGCTTATTCCCCACAAGGATCCTAAAGATGTCCGCAAAGAGTGGAACGCCACAACACGGACGATGATGCTCAGCTTTGCCGATACCATGTACGGCAAGGCTTCGATCAAGACGCTCCCCGACGGAACCCAGAAGGAGGTGAGAACCGGCGGCCGCGGGGTTGAAGATGGACTGTTTGCCTATCTCAAGTCGGTTGGCCACGGATACTCCGCAACGAAGGGTACCGGGCTCTCGCTTCGCAGGAACTCCGACGTCAACCTCGGCAAAATGCGGGGACTGATTGATGCCAATCAGGTCTTCACGGCAACTTGGAACTGGCCCGGGGAGCCCATCGGGCACTACCTCAGCCCAGTTGGATACGAGCAGAGGGACGGCTCCACGTACTTCTCAATGACGAACGGTTGGCAAGGAGCCCCTAACGAGCACGACAACCGAAAAGAACCAGTCGATGCAGCGTATTACGACGTGATCAAGGTCAAGGGGACCAACGCAACTCAGCTCGTGACCTTTAAGCGTGATGACGAAGCAGGAACTTCCAACACGAATCTGTTTAAGAACACGGAAAAGATCAACGAAGTGAACCTTTCGTTAACCAGCGTGATGCGAGACGGCATCGGTCACAACAGCCAGATCAAGCTCAAGGGTAAGAGTCCAGACGGGAAAAGCAAGTACGAGTACTACCTGCAAAACACCGAGTTCGAGGGCAAGAGCATCGCCCGAATTGATCTCATGTTCGAGCCCGGACGGGTTAATCTCCAGGAGTTGGCCGTCGGGATGCAATCAAGCTTGCTCGCTCAAGGGCTGAACTGGGATATTCGTCTCCTCGACGCCAATGGGGTGGATCGCGATCTGTATTTCCCTGCGTTCGGGTCCGAACTTCCTCTCACCGAGGACGAACTGAACTGGGAATCTTCTTCGGTCGGACTAGTCCTCACCTCTCGCGGGGCGGGCCTTATGGAGGGACAAGATTTAGCCATTGAATTCGACACGCTTTCCCAGATCTCCGAGGCAGATCTGGGAGCCATCGTCCGGGTGACGAGCCTTGACGGGACGCTACAAGACTATGTCCTTGCCGAGCCTGTTCCTGAGCCCGCAACACTCCTAGGACTTGCGCTGGGAACGATGGCGCTCGTGCGCCGCCGCAAACGCGCATAATCCAGGTTAGGTGAGGCGTGCTGGCCGGTGCGCTTCACCCAAGGATGCACCGTGCCCCATCACGTTCGCGAATTTATTGAAGACCGGGAAGACCACATCCTGAGCGAACACGCTTGCCGGGCGTCCGACTCGCAGGGTCGCGAGCGGGAAGAAGAGCCGGACGCCGTCCGCACCTGCTTTCAGCGCGATCGCGATCGCATTCTCCACAGCAAGGCATTCCGGCGACTCAAGCACAAGACCCAAGTTTTTATCGACCCCCAGGGCGACCACTACCGAACCCGGATGACCCACACCTTGGAGGTCGCCCAGATCGCTCGAACCATTGGCCGGGCCCTCCGCCTAAATGAAGACTTGATCGAAGCAATCGCCCTGGCTCATGACGTCGGCCACACACCTTTTGGCCATGCCGGCGAATCGGCCCTCGATGAAGCTCTTATCGCCCTCGGCGACCCTCAGGTCCCCGGCTTCCGGCACTACGACCAGAGCCTGCGAGTGGTCGATGTGATCGAGCCGCTCAACCTGACTTACGAAGTCCGGCAAGGGATTGGGGGGCACAGCAAGGGCCGAGGAGACCTTTCGGCCCGTGACGGAGAACCCACCAGTACCCTCGAAGCGAGTGTCGTCCGGATCAGCGACCGCATCGCCTACCTGAACCACGACCTCGACGACGCCCTGCGCAGCGGAATGCTCCAATCGGTGCCGAGCGAGCTCGCCTTCTTGGGCAGCAAGCACGGTGAGCGGGTGGGGGCCATGGTGACGGATGCCATCGTCCACAGCCTCGACCAACCAGTGATCCATCTGAGTGACCGGATGATGTCCACCCTGAACTTCATGAAGGAATGGTTATTCGAGGAGGTCTACACCCGTTATCCGGTGCTCTACCCGGACATTCGCAAAGCCCAAGCCATCGTCCGCGCCCTCTTTCAGCACTACTGCGACCAAGGCCTCCCGACCGGATACGCCGGGACCCAAGGCGCGGTGGACTACGTGGCCGGGATGACCGATCGCTTTGCCATCACCGATTACGAGCGACTCTTCATTCCTCAGGCGTTTCAGTCGGCGTGGGCTGGGCCGTGAAGCTCGGGGTCGTCTGCATCGATGCCCTGGGCTGGAAGGTCGTGCGGGCCCGTTGGGAGCGCTACCTCCCCTCCGCCTTTGAATCGGTGGAGATGTTTCATCCCGAGAAGTTCGGCAACCCTGCCCTCAAGCGTGGCCTGCGAACCCTGGCCAAACAACTCGCCGTCCGCCGAGCGACCGAAACCGCTCTGAAATCAGGATGCGACGCAGTCTTGGTCGCGACCAATGGCGAAGCCGCAATGCTCCCCTTGACCCATGCGTCAAGAGTCGCGGTCTATGGCGACGCGAGCCACCGCCAACTCAACGATCTCTACCGATTCGGCCGACCCGAAAGAAAGCAACGAGCCCGCGAGCGCGCGCTTTCTCGCCTGGCGGCGGCGGGGGCGAAGTTCATCGGGATGTCCACCTGGTGCGCAGAGGGCTTTTCTCGCGACTACCAGACCCAGGCCTGGACTCTGCCACCGGCGATGGACCTGGAAGCTTTCGCATTCCGCCCCAATGGTCGGGAGCGATCGGTCCTCTTTGTCGGAGGTCAATTTCAACGCAAGGGCGGCTCGACCCTCCTGGAACTCGCGGCCCGGCCCGAGTGGCGGGAGACCCCTTTTCACCTCGTGACCGGTCACCAAAAGCCCGCGAGCCCGAACGTCCACTGGCACCCCGGCCTGACTCCGGAGTCGGATGAGCTGCGGCAACTCTTTGCCTCGTCGGGAGCCTTCGCCCTTCCCACCCACGCCGACTGCACACCTCAGGCGATCCTCGAGGCCCAAGCCAGCGGGATCCCCGTCGTCAGCACCCTCGTCGGCGGGATCAGCGACCTGGTTCAACACTCGCGGACGGGCTGGGTGGTGACTCCGGGGTCCGTGGCCGAGCTCGGGGCCGCTCTTAGGATGGCGCTGGAAAGTCCGGGAGAAATACCAGCCCAAGCCCGCGCGCGAGTCGAGAAGGAGAACGACCCCGTCGCACACGCGGCCGAACTTCGGCGGATTCTCACCGCAGATCTGACGTAGAATTGGCAAGATATGAGCCTTGCCACCATTCCCGAAGCCCTCGCAGACCTTAAGGCCGGGAAGATGATCATCGTGGTCGATGACCCCGACCGCGAGAACGAAGGCGACCTGGTGTGTGCCGGCGAAACCTGCACCACCGAGATCATGAACTTCATGATCACCCATGGCCGGGGCGTCCCGTTTATCCCCACTACCGCAGAGCGCTTGGCCGAACTCGGCATCCCGATGATGACCAAGCAGAACACCGCCCGCCACGGGACCGCAATGGCCGAGACGGTGGACGCGATCCATGGCGCGACGACGGGCGTGAGCGCGGGCGACCGCAATCTGACCGTCAAGGTTTTTACCGACCCGAACGCCAAACCCAGCGACCTTGGCCGACCGGGACACATCATTCCTCTCCGCGCCGAAAAGGGTGGTGTGCTCGTCCGCGCCGGCCACACGGAGGCCATCGTGGACCTCTGCGCGCTGGCTGGTTTCCAACCCGTCGGAGTGGGTTGCGAGATCATCGGCGACGACGGCGAGATGATGCGGATGGACCGGCTCCCCGAATTTGCCGCCAAGCATGACCTCAAGATTGTGACCATCGCCGACCTCATTGCCTATCGGCGGCACCACGAGCGCCTGATTCACCGCGCGGCCGGACCTATCGACTTCCCGACGAAAATCGGCACCTTCCAGCTCTACGCTTATGAACCCACGGTCGAACGCGAGCCCTATGTCGCCATCGTCAAAGGGGATGTCGCGACCGACGAACCAGTGTTGGTTCGGATGCACAGCAGCTGCCTGACCGGCGATCTCCTCCACTCGCTTCGGTGTGATTGCGGCGACCAACTTGAACTCGCCCTGAGAACTATCGAGGAAGCCGGTCGTGGGGTCGTGGTCTACATCATGCAGGAGGGCCGCGGAATCGGGCTCATCAACAAGCTCCGCGCTTATGAGCTCCAAGATCAAGGCATGGACACGGTGGAGGCCAACCTCGCGCTAGGATTTCAGGCCGACTCCCGCGACTACTCGCTGGGGGCCCAAGTCCTCGCCGACCTCGGGATCAAGCGGATCCGGCTCATGACCAATAACCCAGCCAAACGGGCTGGGCTGCAAGGCTACGGGCTGGAATTCGTCGAGTTTGTCCCCATGGTGGCGGCCTACGACGAGCATCGGGAACGCTATTTGCAGACTAAGAAAGAGAAGCTGGGCCATCTCCTGAAGTAAGCTCCCGGACATGCAACTGCGCATGTGGATGCTCGACGTCGCCCGCGAGCAATCCTTCACGCTGGACCATCTGTATCAGCTCGCCACGATGTCGCTGGACGCCGGTTACAACGCGCTCGGCCTCTATCTGGAGCATCGATTTGCCTACCCCAGCACCCCCTGGTCTCACGGAAAGGGGTGCCTGACCCCCGAGACCGTCCAGCGGCTGCAGAGCGAATTCCCCAGCTTGCAAATTGTCCCCTTCATCAATCTCCTAGGCCACTTCGAGGGGATGCTCTACACCGAGCACGGCAAGCGCTACCGCGAAGAACTCTTTGCCGGGATGCAGGCCAGCCCCTCCAATCCCGAGTTCCTTGATCTCTGCGACCGGATCATCGACGACACCGTCGCAATCTTCAAGAGCCCGCTGATCCACATCGGGGGGGACGAAACCTGGCAACTCGGCGCGAGCCCCGCCAGCCAGGCCCGAATGGAGGCCCTTGCCGCCGAGTATCCCGACGTGGAAGATCCTAAGGCCCGGCTTTATGGCGCGCACTTTGGCCCACTGGCGCAAAAGGTCATCGATGCTGGGCGGATTCCTGGAGTGTGGGGCGACATGTACTTGGAACATCCCGAGGCGCTGGACCTGATGCCCAAGGAGACCGTCATCTTCGATTGGCAGTACTTCAATGGCCTCAGGGAGTCCACCCCCAAGTTCACCGAACGCGGGTTCCAAGTCGTCGGATGCCCAGCCATTCAGACCTACAACGCCACCTGGTGCCACCTCGGGCCAACCGAGCGGAACATCAAAGAAGTCACCGCCGACGCGATCGAAATGGACCTCCACGGCGTTTGTATCACGACCTGGGAATGCGCCCTGTTTGGAGCCTATGACACCCTGATCCCCGCCCTCAAAGCCAGTGGCGCGATCCTCAGCGGAGAAAAAGATGTCAGCCTGTTGGGGGCCTACTATGAAGAGAGCGCCGACCACGGCGAGTGGGCCCTGCGGATGTCGGACAAGCTCGCCGAGTGCGGCGGAACCTTCACCCCGGGCAAGATCCGGAGCTCGCTCAAGGTCCGGCTGTTGCTCAACGCCAATCCATTTTTGGCCTGGATGCACCACAGCGACGAACTCTGCGGCGAAGTCGGGGACAAGGCTCTCAAGGTGATTGAAGAAGCGATCCTCATCGCCCCGGGTGAAGCTGAGAAGGGCGTCTGTTTCTTTGCCCGGGCCTCCATCGAGTTCGTGCGAGTGGCCGAAGCCTCGCGCAAGCTCTACGCCGAGGGTCGAACCGAACAGGCGGTCGCCAAGCTTGCTCCCTTGCGCCAGATGTTCGACGACCTTGCCAAAGTCGCCCGCGCGACTCACATCCGCTTTGGCGGTAGCTTGGCCGATATAGAGCGATGCCGAATCGCAAAGGAGCAGCTCGAAAGGATGATCCAGCGGATCAGGACCTACGGCGACGGCTCTCTGGGATATTTGCCCGCCTTCGAGGTTCTGGCCCACCCCAAGTTTGTGCCTCACGACCAGGCGTGTTGGTGGCTGATAAACCGGTGGGCTAACCAGTAAAGACCCGCCCCAACTGGCCAATGATCTCTTCTGGTTGGGGCAATATGACGCACGAGCGGAGCTATTTGGAGTACATGGCGATCACCCGGCAATGGAGCAATACCAGCCGGGCAGTGGACCCTCGCGAGGTCGAAAAGCTCAGGAAAAAGGTCGAGACGGTGCTGAACCGGCGACCCTATCTGAGCGGGCTAAGAGCCCAGGAGTTTTACGATCAGAACCCGATGTTCGAGGTCAAGGGCTTTTTTGATCACGAAAAAGGTGTGATGCGTCAGGTCTATCACGAGATTTCTCAACTCTGGGATGAAAACGTCTCGCGAGGACTCCGTGGTCTCCACGCCTGGCGGGTGGAACGGCACGAGGTGCAGTTCCTCTTCGGCGGACGCGTCGCCGACGGGAGCTTCATCACCGGCAAACTAGCCCTGCGCCCGATCGAACTCGACGTCCGCCGCGTGGCTTGAGCGTCTCTCGCACGCATCTGCAAGGAGCGTGGGCTCGTTTTGATCGGGCCAAGTTCGAGAGATCTTGAACGCTCGAATTCATCCGGAAACCCAACCCCGGGGTGCCAGAGTTAGCTGAAGGGGCTTGAGGTCGATTCGGAGTTAATGGTCAGGGATTAGGGGTTAGGGGCTCGCTGGAGCGCGGAGCTCCAGCTCCGCTTGCGCCCCGGAGGTCCACTCCGGAAAGTCCGCCTCCGAATCAATGGGGTTTGTGGCACTTTCAAAGGCGTAGGTTGAGAGAAAATATCCGGTGCTTGCAAAGTCACCCTCACCCCGTTCGCAAGGCTCACGGACCTCTCCCTGAGGGAGAGGATCTTGGGAGTTACTGGCGCCAGGGAGAGCGGGGCAAGGACTCCAAACAACCCCGGACGGGGACGTCCGCGCTCCGTCTCATCTGACCGTGGCAGTGTAAGCCGTGCAGCGGATTGCAGCGGCGAGCGTTCAGGCGTTTGGAGGTACGAATGAGGAGGTAGGGCTCAGGACCGGTCCCCGACGGGACGTCCGCAGAGCATTCGGCGGTTGACACTTTTGGCGTTCTCCCGCGAAAAATACTCGTGGCAATCCCAGCTTATCGGATTACAATGCAGGTATCCATGAAACGATCATTAATTTTTCTTAACATTGCTGTCGCAGGTTCAGTGCTCGCCGCGCCCCGGTACAAATTTGTGTCGTTGCCGCAGCCGGGTCCCGATACTAGATTTGGATCAGCTCAAGACGGAGTGGTGTCCTCGGGCTACGGCTCGCCATTCAACCCGCAGGTGATAGTCACAACCCCTACCGAATCGATCAACGTTTTCGATCGTTTCGGGATTGTGGGTGGTCCGAAGATCAAGTCCGCAGACACATGGGTGCTACCAGTCTACGGCGTCCCGGGCAATCCGTCGCAGCAAAACGACGGCTACATTTATAATGGCAAGTTTGGACGAGTCCCGCCACCAAGCTGGGGCTATGAGACAAGCGTCCGGGTGATCGGCGGTGGGGCAGGCGGATGGATCTTGGGAGGCAGTTGGGTCAGGGGCGGTGTTCTGCGTACTGGAGCGATTCGGTACAACGCAGCGACCGGTGAAATGTTCGATAATGCTATCGGTCCCCACAACTGGTATTCAGATGTGAACAGCAAGGGAAACTTCCTCCTCTCCGCCTCGGATGAGCAGATCCAGTCGGGGTGGACCCTGAGCTGGATCGAAAAAGCCAATGGAGATTTAGTGGAGCTCGGCGAAGGTGAAGCGAGTTTCATCAACGACCACGACGAGGTCGTGTTCTCGTCGATGAATGCGGGCACTTCGGGATTCGCCGGGATCTGGCGGAACGGGGTTAGAACCTTTTTCCCGGGATTTGCGCAGGGTGACTTCCGCTATGGCGAGGGCCTTTCGAATTCGGGCTTGAGCTTGGTGGGAGCGTTACTTGCCGGCAACGACAAGCGGCAGTACTACCTCTATGATCGAGACTTCAATCGCTTCGATGTCAAGAGCATCGTCGAAGGACTCCCCAAGAATCTGCAGTGGACATCCATGAACATCGACAAGAAGACCGATCAGCTCTACTTCGGCTTGCGAGATCCGATCACGAATCAGCTCTCCATCGGCCGAGCCGACCCCGTCCCCGAGCCGGGGACGCTGGCCGCGCTGGGGCTCGGCCTCGCCGCCGTGCTTCGACGACGGCGGGCAGCTACGAACTAGGCGCGCTTGGCGGCTCGGATGCGGGTGAGAGCGCGTTCGAGTTCCAGCGTGGCGTCTTCTCGGCTGACCGAGCTATCCTCGCCTCGCAGGGCTTTGCGCGCTTGCTCAAGGGCGAGCTCGGCTTCCTTGATGTCGATCTCTTGGGCGAGTTGGGCGTCGTCGGCAAGGACGATCACCGAGGTCCCACTGATCTCCATGAATCCCCCGCCGAGGGCGACGTGTCGTAGCTGGTCGCGGGCATCGCGATACTCCAAGACGCCGGGGCGAAGGGCCACGATCATCGGTTCGTGGCCGGCAAGGATTCCGATATAGCCGTCATACGCGGGGGCCGAGACCGAGTTCACCGGTTCTTCGGTGATGGTTCGGTCGGGCGCGACAACGGAGAGATTGAACTGAGTCGCCAAGTGGGATTACCTCGGGTTCTTTCGCTCGTCGCCCACTGAGGCGGCCGCGGCGGAAGAAGCTTCTTGGATCTTGCGAGCCTTTTCGTACACGTCATCGATCGATCCGCAGTAGAGGAAGGCTTGCTCGGGGATATCGTCGCAGCGACCTTCCACGATCTCCTTGAAGGATCGGATGGTGTCTTCGAGCGTGACGTACTTTCCGGTGTTGCCGGTGAACTGCTCGGCGACGAAGAACGGCTGGGACATGAATCGCTCGATCTTTCGGGCGCGGGCGACCAGCTGCTTGTCGTCATCGCTGAGTTCGTCGATACCGAGAATCGCGATGATGTCTTGCAGTTCCTTGTAGCGCTGCAGAATCTGCTGAACCTGTCGAGCCACTCCGTAGTGCTCTTCACCTACGATCTGCGGGTCGAGGTTCTTGGAGGTCGAGGCCAGCGGGTCCACGGCGGGGAACAGACCCTTCGAGGCGATCGCCCGCTCAAGGTAGATGTAAGCATCCAAGTGGGCAAAGGTCGTGGCCGGAGCTGGGTCGGTGGGGTCGTCGGCAGGGACGTAGACCGCCTGGACCGAGGTAACCGAACCCTTGGTGGTCGATGCGATCCGCTCTTGCAGGAAGCCCATCTCGGTGGCCAGCGTCGGCTGGTATCCAACGGCGCTGGGCATCCGTCCGAGAAGGGCCGAGACCTCGGAACCGGCTTGGACGAACCGGAAGATGTTGTCGACAAAGATAAGAACGTCGGTTCCAATTTCGTCGCGGAAGTATTCGGCCATGGTCAGGGCCGTCAGGGCGACGCGGAGTCGGGCTCCGGGTGGCTCGTTCATCTGGCCGAAGACCATGGCCGTCTTGTCGAGAACGCGCTTGGTCGAACCGTCCTTGTCGGTGAAGGTGGCTTCCTTCATTTCGAGCCAGAGGTCGTTTCCTTCGCGAGTGCGCTCACCGACACCGGCGAACATGGCCACACCCGATGCTTCGACCGCGATGTTGCGGATGAGCTCTTGGATCGTAACCGTCTTACCCAGACCGGCTCCACCGAAGAGACCGATCTTTCCACCCTTGTTGAACGGAACGAGAAGGTCAATGACCTTCAGACCGGTCACAAGGATTTCAACCTTAACGTTTTGTTGGTCGAAGGTCGGCGGGGTGCGGTGGATCGGAAGCCGAGGAGCAGCGGCCAAAGTCGCAGCCCGCTGAGCGCGGACCTCGGGCGACTCGGAGTGTTCGCCTTGCTCAAGGATATCGATGGGCTTGCCGAGGAGGTTAAAGACGCGTCCGAGGGTCGCATCACCGACCGGGACCGAAATCGGTCCGCCGGTGTCGACGGCGTCCATGCCCCGGGTCAGACCGTCGGTCGAGGACATCGCAACGGTGCGGACGATGTCATCGCCAAGGTGCTGGGCGACTTCGCACACGACCTCCAGGCCGCGGGCCTCGTCTCTCACGACGACGGCGTTGTAGATTTCGGGGAGCTGGTTATTGCCGAATCGGCAGTCCACGACGGGTCCGATGACTTGAATGACTTTGCCGGTGCTGGCCATGACGGGTCCTTATCCATTGCCAAGGGGCCATCATAGCCCCCGGATATGCGGCCGATTATACCCGCCCGGGCTGAGGCGGATGAGGACGAGTCGGCCTATAAGCCGGATTCTGTCTTTGTGTGACGATTTATCTGCGCGGCCAACCCGGAGGGTCGGCGAGCCACGTCATCCCCTCCCTATTTGGCCTTGCTTCCGGTGGGGTTTGCCCCCCGGGGAACTTGCGAACACCGGGCGTGAGCTCTTACCTCACGATTTCACCCTTACCCTGGCAAGCCAGGGCGGTTTGTTTCTGTGGCACTTTCCATCGGGTCACCCCGTCCCCCGTTGCCGAGGGCACCGCGCTCTATGAAGTCCGGACTTTCCTCTCGCCCTTTCGGGCGAGCCGTCACCCGGCCAACTCGTGTCTGCATTATGCCGCACGATAGCTCGCGAGCCGCGCAAGGTTTTCCGCGTGCATGGTCTCGGCGTCCGGAGTCTCAAGGAGCAACGGAACCCCGGCCCAACGGGGATCGCGGGCGATGCGCCCCAGGGCTTCGGCCCCGATCTCACCCTCCCCGAGGGCGGCGTGGCGGTCGCGCCGACTGGCGAACGGCTTAGCGGAATCGTTGAAGTGGATTACCTTGACCTTCTCGAGGCCAATCTTGGCCTCGAATTCAGCGCACATCTCTTCATAGCCTGCCTCGGTGTGGAGGGCATATCCAGCGGCAAAGAGGTGGCAAGTATCCCAACACACGGCGAGTCGGGGTGAATCGACGGCCGCGAGCAGGGCGGCCAATTCATCGAAGTTGGAATTGAGCGAGGACCCCTGGCCGGCGGTGGTCTCGGCGAGGAGCGTCACGGACTCGTCGGTTGCGGCTAGGATTGCACGGATCTCCTCGGCGGCCTGTTCAATTGCGACTTCCACCGGCCGACCCATCCCGGCCCCAATGTGGCTGACGACATAGGGGATCCCGTAGAGCCCACATCGCCCCAGCTCAGCCTGGAGCGCATCGCGGCTCTTGACCCGATTCTCGGGGTCGGGACTGGCGAGGTTCACCAGGTAACTATCGTGACTCACGACCATCTGGATGCCGGTTTCTTCCCGGGCGGCGTTGAGTTCGTCCACGGCTTTTGGGGTCACCGGCTTCGACCGCCACATCTGGGGGCTGCTCGTGAAGATCTGAACCGCCTCGCACCCGATCGCTTTGCCGGCGCGAACTGCGGCCCCGAGACCTTTTCCCGCCGGCATGTGGGCGCCGATCATCGAGCAGGGACCGGCTGGCCCTCTTTGAGGCTTGCGTAACCATCGAGGGCAATCGCCACCGCTCTTCGACCCGCGTTGCCGTCGGTCAGCGGAGTCCGATTCTCGGTGATGGCGTTGACGAACTCGCGCATCACGAGCAGGTCCAGGTTGGATCCCGTTCCGACCGATTGGTGTGATTTTCCGGAGTTGGAGAATCGCTCCAACCCCTGATTGAACAGGTCCACCTCGATCACGCCATGGTCATAAGTGAGAGTCATCGTAACGTCTCCCCAGGTGCGATAGCTGCTCGGTCGCGACCAGCTGGAGTCGAGAGTCACGAAGAGCCCATCGGGGTAGTCGAGCGTCAACATCGCGATGTCCTCGGTCTCGCCTTGGTACATCTGGTTGCCTACGGTCGCATGAACCCGCTCGGGGGTCTCACCGAGAAGGAGGTCGAGGAGATTCGCGACGTGAACGACGTGGTCGATCATCGCGCCGCCGCCGCTGAGCTCCTTTTGGGTGAACCAACTATGCGGACATGTCCCGCGGTTGGTGGTCGCGATGGCTCGCAAGACGCCGAGCTCGCCCGACTGGTGGCGCTGCTGCAAGCGCTGAAAGGCGGGCGAGTAGGGGCAGGGAAACGCGGTCATCAAGACCCGATTGGCCGCCGCTGCAGAGGCGATCATCGAGTCGCAGTCTTCGAGACTCGTGGCCAAAGGCTTTTCGCATAGGACGTGGCACCCAGCGGCCAAAGCCAGCTCGGCGAGTTCTCGGTGGAAGACGTTTTCGCTCGCAATCACCACCGCATCGCTGAGATCCACCGCAACCTCTGGTGCGGGTAGCACTGCGACCCCATGCTGCTCGGCAAACCGGGCGGCTCGATCGGGATCCCGATCATAGATCCCCACGATTTCGACCTCAGGGATCTGTGCCGCGCACGCCAGGTAGCTAGGCGCATGGACGTGGGCGATGCCGAGGAGCGAAAGTCGCAGAGACATGGCTTAAAGTTTAGCCGAGGTCCGCACGATTCGCCCCGTTTCGGCGAACTCAATTTGGACCCGGTAGCAAGTTTCGGGGTCCACTAGCCCTTGCAGCCGGTCGGGCCACTCGATGAAGCAGAGGTGGGACTCCAGGTACTCCTCGATCCCGATCCCGACCCAACTTTCAACCCGGTACAGATCGGCATGGAGGATCGGCGGATCGGTGGGAAAGACCTGTAGCAAGTTGAAAGTCGGCGACCGCACCACGCCAAGGTAGCCAATTCCGCGGAGGACTCCCCGCACGAAGGTCGTTTTGCCGGCTCCGAGGGGCCCCTCCAAGAGAACGATCTCCCCAGCCCGCCGATCCCGACCCCATTCGGCGGCCCAGCCGAGCAGGGCTTCCTCGTCCTCCAGGTGCAGCGTCATGGATTGGCGGTGAGGATCCCGTGCAGCTCGCGAAGTCGTGGATCCTCGGGAAAGAAGTCATGGAGCTTGATGACCGCACGTCGCTCGAGTGCTCGCCAAGGGAGGGGGGCTTCAATCGGGCGATCCACCACCGCTTTCAGGTGAGCTTGGGCCTCGAACTCGAGGTTCGTGATCTTCATGTGCATCCAAGCGATGAGATACCGTAGGTTGGGGAACTCGCCATGACGCAAGCACTCATCGATCCACCGAGCCGCCTGGTCATGGAGACCGGCCGAGAGCAACTGACAGGCGACATCAGCCACCGACTCCGGATCGGCAACCAGGCTCTTGAGGAAGTCCGTGGGCTCCTTGCCCATCTCCATCGACTGACTCAGAAACGCCTCAGCCCGGAGCACCGGATCCATGGGACCAAAATAGTGGGCGTTCACGAGGTCGTCGGCATTCTCTTCGGGGTCTTGATGCGGATCCTGACGCCGAATCACCGCTCTTAGCCACCAGGCCAGAGTATCGGCACTGTTGGCTTCGATGGCCTGGGAAAGGTGTTCCATCGCGGCCGCCCATTGCTGCTTGCGACAGGCGTCGAGAGCGGCGATATAGTAGGTCGCCCCGATGAGGTCGCGCTCCTTTCGGGCCCACTGCAATTCCACTTCTAGGACTTGCTGGTCGAGCAGGGGAAGGGTTTTGCCCATCGCTTCAATTCGGCGGGAACGCTCTGAGGGCTTTGTGGAAACGAGCTTTGGGGCTGTCCGGACTTCGGGCGACTCGGCCCGATCCCAACTCAGGATCCACTGGTCTTCGTGGTCCCGGAGCCCGATCTTGGAGGGGTACGCCGCGGGTCCGATCAGGTCGGCTCGGAAGACGCGCAAGGGTTGGATGTCGGTCTCGGCTTCGAGAAGTTCGCCCGTGGCCCCGAGCAGGAAGAATTTAGCATCTTCATGCTGGCCGTTCGGGCAGAAGGCCATTGCCGACTGGGTGACGCTGAGGAACCCCCCGGGGGAGTGCGCTTCGAGGCTTGGGAGTCCGGTTCCGAAGGTAATGGTGGTGGTCCAGCCAAGGGTCTGGTGAGGCGGCAGATAGAAATCTGACCCTGGAGGAGCATAGCCGAGCGAGACGACCCCGTCGCGCCAAGTGGTGGACTCGAACAGTCCCGCATCGTGATGGAAGGCCAAGGCCACTTCTCGCGCTTTGTCATGCAGGGCCACCGAATCGTCTCTGATCTGGACCGGAGCCGAACTCCAGCCACACCGGATGCCTTGGTTGCACGGCACCGGAGCCAACCCTCGGTTGAAGACTTGAAGGGTCAACTCGATTCGTGCCGCGTCGTGGGGCAGGTGGATCGAAGCATGAACGCTGAGATCCGCGCCAGCGATGAGCTCATGCATCAAGAGGGTCTCACCCGACTCCTCGCTGCGGATCTGATAGTCGATCGGGGCGAGGCTGGTTGGACGCACCTCTTCACCAACCCACCACTCGATTCCCTGCGGACAACTCGCGCCCCGACGGCCCCGTGGCTGGATCTCGATGGCCTTGGGGAGTTCTAGGACGGCTTGGTTGTTGACGAGATCTCGGATTTCCAAGATTCGCCCCCCGAGGTCGACCGCAACCAACACGCTGAGGAAATCATTGCGAAGCTCCACAAACTGAAGCGTCTTGACCGAGCTCTCACCCGTCGGTTCAAGCGGCAGATAGGGAAAGCAGTCGGTCGATTCGCCAGCCACTGGCCTGAGGGCGCGGAGCAGAGGGACTTCGATATCAAGAGTTCGTTGATCAGTTGGCATAAATACAAACGTCGAATAGAATAGAGCGACAAGAGGCAACTGGTGAAGAAAGTACTCCTGGCAATTTTCCTCTGGATCCTAGTCCCTGTTGGCGTGGGATTCGCTGGCTATTATTTCATAGCCCCCCAATTTGAAAAAGTTGCGCCGGACCTCCAAGACCGGGTTTCTTCGCTGGCCCGAGGTTCGCAAGAGACCACGACTCCGACCACTTCGGAGGAGCCCATCAAGAAGTTCAAGGAACCCAACGTGGAGGTCGAAGTGGCGGATGCACCCCGAGTGAGAGCGACCCGCCGCACCGAGCAGGTTGAACCCGAGCCCGAGGCCGCAGACCCCCTGCTGGAAGCCCCAGAGGATGAAGTCGGCTCCGCGGCCCGCAGACCCGAGCGCCGCCGCAAACGACCCGAGCCCGAACCGCAACCCGAAACCGCCCCCGAGGCGGGTGGCAATGAGGCCGGCGGCACCGACCCCGACGCCGGAGATGAGGCCGGAAGTGGGGGCGCCGCCACCGGTGGTGACCCAGGAACCACGCCCTGAAGGACTTTTTTGAGAATTTTTTCGGAGGACCCTAAAGAACTCTTCCGAAGCCACCGAAACCAATATTGGGTGGAGAGTGCCCAGACAGAAAAAGGCAATCTTAGGGGCGACCCTCTGAGCGCAAAGCCTAGGATCTCAGGTCCGCCTGAGACAGCCGGGATGCCTGTCGGAGTAACGCGAACGGCCAAAAACAGGAGTTAAACATGCGAATCTCTGACGAACAAGTACAAAAGATCCTCCAGATGGGAGGAGTTTCGCTCTTCGAAAGCGAAACCGGTTTTGAAACGTCCCCCAAGGACACCGATCAGGAGCTGATCAAGCAACTGACGACCGAAATTCTGGCGATGCCGGATCGCGAAGCCGCGATCATGGAGCTGAAAGCCCGCATTGAGGCGGGCGAGTATAAGCCGTCGGGTGAAGAAATCGCAGACGCGATGATCCGACGCCACATCGCTGATCGAATGCGGTAAGGCCCCAATGGCCTTGCCTTGGACTGAGCACCGGAGCCTTGCGCTTGCGGTGCTCTTTCTTTTGGTGACGGGCGGGATTTTGGTGCAAGCTGACACAGTCGTAACACAGCCATTGCTGTTGGCTCCGAAGCACAAACGATGGCCGCTCGCCGAGGCGCAGCCCGAGTTCCGGG
>ERZ761602.502-NODE-502-length-84877-cov-6.043550_pt1 | contig 84877 bp, 77 predicted proteins | sample MGYA00512165_ERZ761602 | MGnify/ENA primary metagenome ERZ761602 (study PRJEB28899, sample SAMN02445085) | bioreactor sludge metagenome | biome: EBPR sludge; isolation source: Thorneside wastewater treatment plant | place: Australia: Brisbane, Thorneside Wastewater...
CTGCACGGGCTGTCCATGGTCACGAAGGTCTTCCAGGTCGCTCTGGCCCAGCAGCATGACTGCGGCTGCGATGGCGGCGCAAGCCAGAATGATGGCGCCGATGACGAGCTGGACCTTTGCTCCGGCCTTGGTAGGGGGGCCGCTTCTTCGAACTGACCAGCGAAAGGGCATGTCGTTCTCCTGACTCCATGAACATAGCCCGCAGCCCGCGCCGCCGCCGTTACTTTTCAATCCGGGAATTGGAACGCTTCACTTGCCGATGCAGAAGCGCGTGAAAATGAAGTCGAGCACGTCGCCGGGCGCCTGCTGCAGCAGGGCTTCGTCCAGTTCGCGCAGGGCGCGGCGCACCAACGCGGCCGTTGCTTCCGGCGGGTCCTGCCGCATGCCCTGGGCCGCGCGACTCAGCGTTTCGAGGGCGCGGCGGGCCCCTTCGCGCAACGTGGAATGGGGCGCCGTTCCGGCGGCGGCCAGGCGCGCTTCGATAGCGCGGGCCAGGACAGCCAGGCCCGCGCCCGTGTGTGCTGAAACTGCCAGGCACTCGACTGGCGTCTGAACCATGGTTGCATCAGGCGCGAGGTCGCTCTTGGTCCATACCCAGAGACAGCGGCCCGGCAAACTCCGGTCCTCGCGTGAAAGTACTTCAAACTCAGACTCCAGCTCAGCGCTCTGTCCGGGTGCGCACAGCAGGAGCAAGACGTCGGCCTTCAGCGCGGCGTCGCGCGCGCGCCGGGCGAAGCGGCCGCGGTCGCTGTCGGAGGCTCCCACACCGCTGAGGTCCACGAGTTCCGCGGCGATTTCGCCGAGCTTTGCTGCGGCCACGACAGGGTCCCGCGTCGTGCCCGGGACGTCACTGACCAGCGAGCGGCGCCGGCCCAAGAGAGCGTTGAACAACGAAGACTTCCCGGCGTTGGGTACGCCGAAGAGGGCTACCTGGGGAATGGTATGGCGCTGTCGGGGACTGGGCATGGCGCAGAGATTCGCCAGGTCGTTACGGATGTGGGCCAGCCCCTGCGCCAGCGACAGAAAGGGGGCGGTCTCAATTTCATCCTCGCTGTAGTCAAAGGCGACTTCGTAGGAGGCGCTGAGGGCGCGCAGCGTTTCGGCCAGGGCGGCGAGGGCGCGCGCAAAGTCGCCCCGCATGTCGCCCAGGGCCTCGCGGCGCTGTGCATCCGACTGCGCATTGATCAGGGCGTTGATGGCTTCGGCGCGGGAGAGGTCGAGTTTGCCGGCTTCCAGGGCGCGGCGCGTGAACTCGCCGGCCACAGCGGGTCGAAGCCCCCGAGCTGCCAGCCATCGCTCCACGACAGCAACCAGTACGGGGCTGCCGGGAAATGCCAGCTCGAGAGTGTCCTGACCGGTGTAGCTGTGGGGTGCTCGGGCTATCCACAGGCGCAGGGGCACAGGGCCCAGTTCGGTATCCAGCGTGGCGGCTGCCGTGGCTGGGCCAAAGGTCAGGCCCAGGCCCTGAGCCAATGCGGCGCAGGCCGGGCCACTGACGCGCATCCACGCCAGCGGCGCGGGCTGCAACGGAGTGGCCAGGGCGAAGATCGTGTCCACGTGCGGATTGTCAGGAGCTGCGCCGGAAGTGTCGATGCTACTTTGATACGTGATAGGCCGGCTTGATCTCCCCGGCCCCCGACTTGGGCTTGGGCGGATCAACGATGCCCTTGGCAATGAGATAGCGCTTGATGATCTTGGTTTCGGCCAGGGAGTAGAGGCTTGACACGATGAAATACAGGGCAAAGCCCGAAGCAAACGAATAGAACATCAGACCCATGATGGGGAAAATGCACCCCATCTGCTTCTGCATGGCCGCCTGCTGCGGATCATCGGGCTTGGGCTGCATTTTCATCTGAATCACGGACAACGCAATCCAGGCCATCGGCAGCAGGTTGATGGTGAAGATGCCGTTGTGCGTCAGGAATCCCTGCAGGAAGCCCGGAAGCCAATGCATGGCCAGCGAGAAAGGAATGGTGGCGTCGGGCAGGCTGAGATCGTGCAACCAGGCAAATCCCGCCTGGCGCAGAAAGAAGCTGTTGGCAAAAGTCTGATACAGGCCGATAAAGATCGGCATCTGCATCAGCACGGGCAGACAGCCCCCGAAGGGGAAGAACCCCACGTTCTCGCTGCGCATGATGTCGCGCGTTTCCTGAAGCATGGCGAGCTGGCCGTCGCGGTCCTTGCGCGAGGCGTACTTTTCCTTCAGGGCGTCCAGGCGCGGCTTTACCACCTTCATCTTCTTCGTGTAGATGGCCATGGACTTCTGGCCCTTGAAACTCAGGGGACTGAGCAGCATGCGCACGATGAGCGTCAGCACGATGACGGCAAGCCCCGGCCCCATCACGCCGGACATGGACTTGAGCAGCCACGCGAGGGGCGCGGTGACAATCCACGGCCAGCCGGGAGGGGCCAGCTCGGCCCAGTGATTGGGCTGCTCGTCATCCTGGGCGGGGGCGACATCCCAAGCCTGCTCCAGCGCAGCCTTGTCGCGCGGGCCGGCATAGAACATCAGGCGCGCCTTTGCCTTGCCGGGGGCGCCGCCCGCGGCCTTGCCTACGTCCAGCTTGGGCGCCATGAGCGAGCAGGCGGCCACGTTCTCGCCGCCGACGCGCCAGGGCTTGATGTGTCCGGAGTGCTGCGTGCTGGGGACGTCAGGGTCGCTGGCAAAGAAGGCCAGGAAGTAGCGGGTGCGCAGGCCATGCGCAATCAGGAACATGCCGTCTTTGTCCGCGCTGTCCTGCCACACGCTGTCCACGGCATCGAGCGCGGACTTGCCCTCATCAGCGCGATCTTCATTGTAGTCGCCCAGGGTGCTCTGGAAGCCGTGCACGCTGGCGCCGCCCTTGTCCTTGGTCCAGCGCTTGTTTTCCGTGCTGCCGTAGAGCGCCACGCGGGAGTAGTCGCCGCTGTTCTTGATGTTGTCGTTGGTGATGCCGGGCGGCCCCCACAGGCCCACCACCTTCTCCAGGGACTTATCGCTGTGGTTCTCGATTTCGACTTCGGCATCAATGCGGTAGCTGCCCTTGCGCAGTGTGAAGCGCTTGACGACGGCTGTGCCGTCACTCTCCAGCTTGCCGGCGGGCGGAAAACGGAAGGTTACGCTCTGGTGGCCCTCGCTGTCCGTGGTCACGGCCCCTGCTTCCCAGCGCGAAGTGTTGCGCAGGGCGTCGTTATCGTCGAGTTTGAGCGCAAAGGCGGCCACCCACTTGGGGTCGTCGCTGGGCGAGATCAACTCCAGACCCTCGGATGGGTGAATCGTGGGATCGTCCGGCGTCTTGAGGAACACCGGCTCGCCTTGCGCGTTGATGAACGTCAGGCTGTCCAGGGCACCGCCGCGCTCGCTGAAAACTGCGGTCAGCCTTTCGTTGGCCAGGGTCCTCGTGGCGGCCTGGCTGCGGCGCATGGGGTCAAAGCCGCGTTCCTTCTCGGCGGCCGTGGGCTCGCTGGTGCGCTGCGATCCGGGCGAAGGATCACTGACCTTGGGCGGGTCCTTGGCCTCGGCGGGGGTGTTGGCAGGCGCCTTGGCCGTGTTGTCGGCGGGTGCTCGCTTCGGGGCCAGCCAGGTCTGCAGAGCAAAGAAGGCCGCCAGCACGACCGCAATCGTGACAATCATCTGTATCCACGACTTGCGATCCATGAACTCTCCGGCTGTCCTCGACGCGGCTTGTGGGCCTGCTAAAACGGGGCAAAGGTTTAGTCTGTCAGGCGGCCCCCGTCAATGCAGAGCCTCGAACTCGAAGTCTCACACCCGCCGCTGGGCGCCACCCTTTTCCTGCCTTCGCAGCCACGCGCGGCTGCGCTGATCCTGCAAGGCAGCGGCGTCCATGACCGCGATGGCGCCATGACCGCCTTCAATTTTCCCAGCACGCTCTACAAGCGGCTGGCACGCGACCTGGCCGAGCGCTGCGGTCTGGCGGTCTTGCGCTACGACAAGCGCGGCGCTCGCGACACGGCCGATGCCCTGCGCGACTATTCCGTTGCTTCGCGCCTGGCCGACGCTGAAGCCGCGCTCATGGTTCTGGGCGGCAGCCCTGATCTTGCAGGGCTGCCCCGTTTTCTGGTGGGGCACAGCGAGGGGGCGATGCTGGCGGCCCGGCTTGCGCATAGCCGGCCGGGGATGGTGGACGGTGTCATCTCGCTGGCGGCACCCTTTGGCAACGTGTTTGAGCTGAATCGATTCCGGGCCCGGAAGCTGGCCCAGGGGCGTACGCCGGAGGTCCGGGCGCGGGGCGAGGCGGCGCTCGACCTCTATGGAAAGCTGGAAGCGTTGTTCAAGTCCGGCCGCTCGCTGAGCCCCGCCGAGTTTCGCCAGTTCGCCTTGCCTTGGCGGGACTTGGGCTACTCTGGCTGGGAGAGCTATGAGTGGTTGCGGCAGCACTGGCAGGGTGTGCTGGACAGCGACCCGACGCTTGAGGGCCTGGCCATGCTGGTCGTGCAGGGCGGTCGGGACAATCGCCTGTGGGACGACAACGTGGAGCGCTGGCGGCAGTGGTGCGAGGTGCGGCCCCTGGCAAGCTTCCTTGAACTGCCGGACATGGGCCATGATCTCAACGACGCGCGGCGCAAGGCCTTTGTCATCCACGAAGAACTGGTGCCGGCCATAGCCAGGTGGCTGGAAAACAGAGCGGGGCGCGCCTGAGGCACGCCCCGCAGTTCGATGGCGGATGGCCTACTTTGCCGGTGCCTTGGCCACGGGCTTGGCCGCCTGCTTGAACTCCGGGAACAGGTTCTGCAGATACTCGCTCATGGTGTTGAACGTGGGGCCATAGCCGCCCTTGTAAATGTAATACTCGAGGTCCGTCGCGGCTTCTCCCGCGTCCTGGTAGCGCTTGGACTTGTCGCGCTCGAGCATCTTGTCGATTACGCGCTGCAGGTCGTCATCGACGTTGGGGTTGTAGTGCGAGATCGGCGGAATGGGCTTCTTCTGGACATTCTCGATGCAGACCAGGGTGTCGTCGTCGGCGAAGATGTTGCGCCCCGCCAGCAATTCATAGAGCACGACGCCCAGTGAGAAGATGTCCGAGCGGCCGTCCGTCTGTTCGAAGGCCGCCTGCTCGGGGCTCATGTACTGGACCTTGCCCATGAGCACGTCGCCTTCGCGGTCACGCATCAGGTTGCGGGCCTTGGCAATGCCGAAGTCGGTCAGCTTCACCACGCCTTCGGCCTCGATCATGATGTTCTTGGGGCTGATGTCGCGATGCACCACGCCCAGCAGTTCTCCGTCGCGGTTGCGCTTCTTGTGGGCGTACTCGAGCGCGCGGGCCACGCGGCTGATGATGTAGACGCACAGCTCGGTGGGAATACGCTTGCGGTACTGCTGGTGGCGCTCAATGAACTGCTCGAGGTTCACGCCGTGGATGAACTCCATGGCCATGTAGTACTGCCGGCCGGACTTGCCCAGCTGGTAGATCTGCACGATGTGCTGGTGGATCAAGTCAGCGACGAGCTTGGCCTCTCCGATGAACATCTCGACGAATTCCGTGTTGTTCGTGAAGTCCTCGAGAATGGTCTTGATGGCCATTCGCTTCTCAAAGCCCTCGGCTCCGAGCTGATAGGCTTCGTACACTGCGCCCATGCCGCCCTCGGCGAGCTTGCGCACGAGGCGAAACGAGTTCTGATCCGTGATCGTGCCCAGTTCAGACAGCGACTTCTCAGTCTTCTTGAAGAGGCCCAAAGCGCCCCCCATTTTCTTGAATTGGACGCAACTGCGCGCCCTGACAGTGATCGGCCCGCCCAAAAACGCCCGAACACTATTCCAGAGTGGACGTTAATGTTCAAGGCACCTCGACCGGAAGTCGGGGCCGGACAAAATCTTGAGCATGGCGCAACTTCCACATCCCTCGGCACCCTCCAAGCCCCTGGTGCTGCCCAAGCCCAGGCCAGATGCCGCGCCCGAGGCCATCAGGCCCGCCTTTGCCGTGCGCTACAAGTTTCTGCTGCGCCTGATTCGGGCAGGCCTGACCCTGACAGTTCTGGGCCTCATGGCCTTTGCCTGGCTGAACTACACCTATTTCACGGTTCCCGGAGAGCGCAACTCGCAGCCGGTGCTGTTCGACATTTCCCGGGGCGACGCCCTGATACTGGCGCGCTATCGCCCCTGGCGCCCGCCCATGGTCGGGGACATTGTCTTCTATCGCGCGCCGGGCAGTGCTGATGACGCCGCTCTCCTCATCGGCCGTGTCGAAGGCGTGCCGGGAGAGACTGTGCGGCGCCGCGGACCCACCATGACCGTGGGCGGGCGCGAGCCCCTGGCCATCGGCTTTGAGCTGAGCCCGGACGCACCCATCAAGGACGGCGACATCATCGCCGAGAGTCGCTACCTCATCCTGGTTGATTCGGATGCCGTGGCCTACACGGACAGCCGCATCCACGGCTACATCGGGCGCGATCAGATTGAGTATCGCCTCGCCCTCAACCTGGCCCACTACTGGTCGAAGTAGACCTCGCACCGCGAAGTTCGCCCCCATGGACATCGTACCGTGGTTTTTCGCTGTTTCGTTTGCCGCGCCGGTTACTAGTCTCGCCCGCCATGTTCACCAAGTACGGACTGCGCGAGTTTGCGATTTACGGCTTTGGGGTGCCGGGCTGCGGCTTCATGCTGGCCTATCTGGCCTGGACCTGGCTGCCGCGCTTTGTGCCGGGCCCTGCGGGGCTGATCGTGGCCGGTGTGCTGGGCGCTTTGAGCCTGGGTTGGATGTTGTTCAACCTCAATTTTTTCCGCGATCCGCCAAGGACCATCCCCGGCGACGAGTTCACGGTGGTCAGCCCCGCTGACGGCACGGTGACCGACGTGGGCGACCGAGAGGAACCGGAGTACTTCAAGGCAAAGGTCCAGAGCCTGGGCATCTTCCTGAGCGTGTTTGACGTTCACGTCAATCGCGCCCCGCTTGAAGGCACGGTGGATTATCTTCAGCACAAGGACGGCAAGTACCTCGATGCCCGCCACCCCGATTGCAGCACGCTTAACGAATCACAGAACATCGGCTTCAAGAGCATCTGGGGCCCGCGCTTTCTGGTGCGCCAGATTACGGGCCTGATCGCCAGGCGTATCGTATGCCCCCTGAAGGAAGGCGACAAATGCGGGCGCGGCGAGCGATTTGGCATGATCAAATTCGGCAGCCGCACGGAACTGTATCTTGACGCGGCATTTGAGGTCGAGTGGAAGGTGAAAGTCGGAGACAAGGTCAAAGGCGGGGCTACGGTCGTGGCTGTGATCAAGAAGGCGGGCAACGTGGTGTCCAAGCACGACCTGCCTGTGACCTCCTCCGCCCTTCCTTGGAAGTAGAACCGGGAGATGCCATGAGAACTGCGATGGCCGTTGCGCTGGCAATTTCGTTGCTTTGCGTGCCCACTGAGGCCCAGGACAAGCCGGAATCCATGAAGATCACCCTGCGCAGTTACGGGGACTCTTCCCAGACGGCGTTGGAGGCCTTTGCGGCCAAACTTGGATACGGGGTGATACTGCCCAGCGAGGGCGACGACGTTGGCGGTTCGATCGAGGATGCCTGCTGGTTCTCTATCAAGGATGCCAGCGTGGAGCAGGCGTCGGCGGTGCTTTCGAGGGCCTTTGGACTGCGCGTGACGGTACATCACGACCGCAAGAAGGTCTCCGCTCACAGCTACATGACCACCACCCGGCGCGTGACACGCGGCTATGACGTCAGCCTGCTCTGCGCGCGCTATGTGGATTATGTGAACCGCTTCAACGGCGCCAAGCCGGCCAAGGGGTTCGTGGAGCGCCCGGCATCTTCCCACCTGCTGGATCACATGCTTGGGGTCATGGAGGCCACGGGCCTGCGCGGCGACAGCGGCAGCGCCGTGGGCCAGCGCTTGCTCTTCACACTGGAAGAGGGGGAGCACGCCCAGGTCAAGGAGTTGCTCAATCTGCTCATGAACGAGAAGGGTGGTGCCAGCGTGGCCTGCGTGGCGCAACGCCAGACGCTGGAGGCGCTCGGCAAGGTGACTTGGGACGAAGAAGTCACCGAGCGCCCCGTGGCCAGCTTGCTGGCCGCGCTCTTCGCCAAGGCGGGGCGCGACTTTGTCATCACTTACGGCATGGCGAGGGAACTGGGAGAGGCCCACGTCACCCGCGCGGAGGCCAAGGGCCAAAACGGCGCCGCGCTGCTTGCGGACCTGACGGAGGCCCATCAGTTTGGCTTGGGCGCGGTGGCCGGTGTGGCCCTGCTGGGCGACATGACAACGGCGAGTTGGGGAAGCTACCGCGTGTTCGAGCTGAAGCCGCTGCTGGAGCGCCTGGCGCAGGACTATGTCAACCAGCGCACCAAGCCGCGCGACGGCGGCTTTGAAGGGGACATCAGCAACATGGGTGGTTTGGCCGTGATTACCTCGGCCCTGCAAGAGCAGGGAGAGGGCCGGGAACTAACCTGCACGCTGAAGAGCTTCGGCACAAGACTGGTGGCGCTGGGATCTGCGCAGACTCTGGACGAGCTGGCGGCTATACTGAAAGAAATGGGCTTTGAGGAGCCCAAGGAAGACTGAACGTGGCGGATCACGCCCAGGACCAGCCCGGCCAGCCCCCCGCGCCTTCGGCGCGTCAGGACGGTATCACCACAACATCCGGGGCTTTGGAGCCCTCAGTACAGGCCACCGGGTTTACAGCTTCGGGCCGCATGCTGCCGGCGGTGCCCGGGAGTGCTTCAGTTTCGCAGGGGGTCACGCGCCGCCGCCGCCGCACCCGCATGCAGGCGCTGTCAATGCTGCCGTCCATGCTCACGCTGGGCAACGGAGTGTGCGGCATTTCGGCGGTCATTGAGCTGTTCAAGGCCTATCTGGCCATGAACCTCTCGCACATCGACCAGGCGCTCTGGCACATGAACCTAGCTGCCGTGCTCATTGGCGGGGGCATGGTGTTTGACGCGCTGGACGGCAAAGTGGCGCGGCTGACCAACACTTCGGGAAAATTCGGGGCGGAACTGGACAGTCTCTGTGACGCCGTCAGCTTCGGCCTTGCCCCTGCCATGCTGACTTGGACCTTCGGCCAGTACCTCTACGGCAGCGGCGACTACCAGACCAAGGGGCTATGGACGGCTGCCGTTCTCTATGCCTGCTGCGCCATTTTGCGGCTGGCGCGCTTCAACGCCGAAACGGAGCCCGACGACGACCACATGACTTTCTCCGGCCTGCCCTCTCCCGGGGCGGCTTGCGGAGTCGTTTCAATGTTCCTGGCCCTGTCGTGGTTTTCCGCCCGCTTTGACTGGATGCAAGACGCCTGGGCCACCACGCTGCTGGCCATTGCCCTGCCCGTGCTGACCGGCGCCTATGGCCTGCTCATGGTCACGCGCATCCGCTATGTTCACTTCATGAACCGCCTGTTCAATCGCCGCCAGAGTTTCCGTGCCCTGATTCTTGTGCTGCTGGTCGTCGCCCTGCTGGCGATATTCGCGGACTACTGGCAACTGATTGTTCCGGCCGGCGTCATCATCTACACATTGTCCGGCCCGGTTTACCTGGCCTATCGCTGGCTGCGCGGGCGCGGCGTACTGGGTCGCCGCATGCAGTTTGCCGAGCGCCAGAAGCAGCACCGTGAACGCCTCGCCCGCATGGAACGCGAGGCCGCCCGTGAAGCCACCGCCTGACAGGAAGCCCATGAGAATTGCCATTGCAAGTGATCACGCCGCCGTGGAGATGCGCCAGCATCTCGTGAAGTTCCTGCGAGACCATGGCCACGAAGTTGAGGATTGCGGACCCGCGCAGGGAGAAAGCGTGGACTACCCGGACTTCGCGGCCGAGGTGGCGCGCCGCGTCGCCAATGGGCAGGCCGGCAAGGGTGTGCTGTGCTGCGGTTCGGGGATTGGCATGGCCATGGCAGCCAACAAGGTGCCAGGCGTACGCGCGGCGGTAATTCACAGCGAGTGGGAAGCCGAAATGTCGCGTCGCCACAACGACGCCAACGTGGCCTGCTTTGGCCAGCGCCAGCAGACACCCTGGCTGGCCGAGCGGTTTCTCAAGGTGTTTCTGGCCACGGAGTTCGAGGGTGGGCGGCACCAGCGGCGCGTCGAGAAGATTTGCGGTCTTGACGGCAGTGCTAAGCCGGCCCAGTGGGCCGCGGGCGGCGAAGCCTGAGTTCAAAGGCCACCGCCGCTTCATCGTCGGCATAGTATCTGGCCCACAAACCCACGACTCTGAAACCCGCCTCGATCAGCAGGTTCTGGGGAGCGAGGTTGCCCGCCCTAGTCTCGCACGTCACACGGCTGCAACCGCGGCGTCGGCACTCCTTCACGGCCGCGCCGATCAATTTCGCGCCGGCGCCAAGGCGGCGGCGAGCCGGCAGCACACCCAGCGCCGTAATGACGGCCCTGTTCCCTTGCAGCGCCACGAGCGCAAAGCCGCCCCAACCCAGCAATGCAAAACCCTGCTCAAGCGCCCGGCGCAGCTCGGCAGCGGTGAAAGCATCGGCGGGGCCGAGGCTGGAAGCGGCCAGGGCTTGAAGCTCGCGGACATCCGTGGCCAGCGCCTGGCGAAGTTCACTTGCCCTTGGGCGGAGCTTCCTTGAGCTTGGCCTGGGCCTGCTTGAGGAGGTCCTGCGCCTTGGTTTTTTCGTCGCAGTCGGGGTAGTCATTGATGACGGGTTTGAGGGCAGCCTCGGCCTTGTCGTACTTCTTGCGGTCAAAGTCTTTCTGGGCAGTTTCACGCAGCGCCTTGAGCTCTTTGTTTGCGGCCTCGAGCATCTTCTCGCGAGCCTTGGCATCCGCGTTGATTTCGTCCTGGAGACCCTTGGCTTCACCCAGGTGGCCGGACAGCCGGTAGCGCTGGACCTGGGCACAGGCCTTCCAGGCATCGAGGTAACGTTTGCTCTTGAAGCGCGAATTTGCCGTTTTGAGCAGCGACGCGGCTTCTTTGTCCTGATCGGCCGCCGCCGCGTCGCGGAACTCCAGCAGGTCCTTTTCGATCGCCAGCCCCTTCCAGCGTACCAGCGCCTCTTCCAGCGCGGCGGTGTTGGTGAGGTCGGCCTTTACTTCGGCTTTGATGGCGTCGAGCTGCTGCTTGAGCGCGCGATTCAGGGGCTCCAGCAACAGACCGAGGGCGGAGTCCAGCTCAAGTCCACGCACGAGAAAGGAGAGCTCGTCCAATTGCGCCATGGCCGCCTTGGAGTCTGTCTTGATGGCGGCGATGATGGCCTCGGCGCGACGCGAGAGGATCCTCGTGCAGGAGCGCAGCAAAGCCTGGGTGCCTTCATCCAGTTCCAGTGCCGGCTCGGCCTCTTTCTTTGCCCTGGCTGAGATCAGCGCGGCGAGGGCTTGGCGGCGGGCTGCTCTTGTGTCTTTCCAGTTGTCCCGGTAGGGGGTGTAAAGGGGATCGCCGCAGAAAACGGACTGCCAGGAAAGCTTGTGGTTGGCGATCATGCCCGCCTGGCCAAAGTTCCAGCCCCGCGCCAGGCGGTTCCAAAACAGATGCTCGTAAGGAAAGCCGATGGTGTAAGGCTCGTAAACCGTGCCGTAGGCGCAAGTCGCGTTCCATGAAAGCAATGGGGCCACCCAGGCGACATCGACGTTGCGGACCGAACCCGCCGAATAGCTGTGCAGGTGAATGCAGATGCCGCCCGTGCGAAACCGAACGGCTCCGGCGGGCTTCTGGCTGCCGGCATACCAACCGTAGTAATGCAGGGGGCCCTTGAACGTGCTCAGGTCCACGACATCGGGGTTGGTGTCATGGGTAAAGGGCAGATCCAGCATTTTCCATGCATCCTGAACCTGCACCATCAGCTTGTCGCGGAACGTGTATCCGTCGTCGGCGGTCAGGCCCCGGGTGTCGAGATAACTGTGGCCCTCGGGCGTGCACGCCTCGGCCAGCAGGGCCTTCTCGACCATACCGCGCACGATCTCGACGGTGGGGCCGTCAAGTCGGCACACGATCAGGACTTTGTCATCGACAGTAATCAGCGACTCCTTCTGAAGCGTCGGGTTATCCACGGCTCCGTCGGTAGTGAGGCTGTCGGCGCGGGCCAGCATGAGTTCGCTGTCCACGCAGGCCTCAGTGTGGCCGTCAAAGGCGCCCGTAGGTTTGTCGCCCTCGTGCCGCACTTTCAGGGGCACGCCCCGCGTCGGTACGAGGTAAAGGACCTTGGGACGGTCCTTGATGAACTTGCGCACCGGCTCCCAGATCTCCTTGGTGAACTCAGCGCGCGAGATCTCCTCCTTGTCACTCGTGGACAGCGTGAGAATGTGGTCCTTGGGGATGCCGCGCGCCTCTGCATAGAAGTCAGCCAGCTCGACGCTGCCCTCGGCCTTGGAATTAGCGAGAATCACGACCTCCGCCGGCTCCCAGGCGCTCAAGGGCGCGGCCAGCAGCAGCAACACCAGCAATGTGCAATGCCTCATAGAATGCACTCCCCCCTCCTAATTGGTGGGGCTTGGTCGTCCCCGATTACCGCTATTTAGCCATGGCTTGCGCCGTGTAGTATAGCCTCGGGAGGTTGAACGCATGACCCGCTGGATGATTCTGTTACTGGCTTTGTTTGCGCCCGGCGCCCGCTGCTGCTGCGTGTGGGATCGCGACACGCTCAACAGCGAGGTGAAGGGGTTGGAGGCCGTGCAGGAGGTGTTGACGGGAAAGGTGGAGCGCTTTCCCGCCGCCTACTACGAGATGCGCCTTGAGCGCATGCGCGCGGCCGTCAAGCGCGACCGCTTTGACTTCCCGGCGTACGATGACGCGGCCGCTGCGCTGGATCGCCTCAGCCGTTTCGACGAGGCCCTGGACTGGATGGAGCAAAAGCGCCTCGCCCTGCAGGATGCGGTGGAGGGCAACATCCCCGAGAGCCACCGCTTCAACGACAAGAACCGGCTGCGCGAGCAGCTTCACCGCAAGTATGTCAACGAGGCGTCATTTGCCCTGCACCGCTGGATGGCCGGCGGCGCCAAGCAAGAGCGCGTGGATGACGTCAGCGCGGCCAGGGCCATGATCGTGCAGGCCCGCGAGCTGAACTCGCGCTTTGGCGCGGAGCGCTATCTGTTGATCTTCATTGATTGGATCATTCAGGGGGAGCGCCCCGAACCCAATCGCCTTATGCCGGACGCGCTGAACCTGCGCTTTGCGGACAAGACGGCATTGGGCGATAACAGCACGCTGAAGGACAAGGGCCTCGACGATTGCTTCATCGCGCTTGCCTCCCTGATCCGAGGCAGCGAACACTGGGAGAACGTGGACCTGTTCTACACGCTCTCGCTGGCCTTTGCGGTGGACGGAAAGCAAAGCCTCGCCTATATGGCGCGCTTGAGGGCCTTTGAGCTGATCGACCAGGGCAAGCGCTCCATGGTTCCGGGATCGCCCGCGGGCGAAGAACTCAAGAAACTGCTGATTCCCGTGCGCCTGGAAAGCGGCCGCCTGCTCGAAATCAAGGCCCTGGGCGACGACGCGCGCCGTGAAGTCGAAGAAGAGTTCAAGCGCCGGCGTGACTTTTCACGGCGCTGGCACGAGGCAAGGATGGCGCACATGGAGACCAACCTGGGTCTGGGCATGCACCCGGACCTGGACCCGCGCTTCTGGTCAAACTTCCAACCTCCGACTTACCTTCCGCGCGAACTGCCCAAGACTGAGCCCGTGCCCGATGCACCGGCTGCTGCTTCGGGGCAGGAAAAGGGCCCCGGGGGCTCCCTGCCGGCGGCCATGCCGGCACCCGCGCCCGTGGCCCAGGAGTCCGTACCGCTGGGCACGTGGATGCTGATGCTGGGCGGAGGGCTGATTTTTGTGGTGCTCGTGGGGGCCGTGTGGTTCTTGAAGAAGCCAGGCCGGGAGGGTCAGCCATGATGCGCGCGGCAGCCTTGACCTTGCTGATGCTGGCGGTGCAGGCCCCCAGCGCGGCTGAACCGGCTGCGGCCTCGCAGGCCAAGGCTGCAGAACAGGAGGATGCGGCCAGCCAGGGGATGTTGCTCGCCGGCATTGCTACGGCGCTGATCGTTGTAGCGGTGTTGGGCGGGCTGGCGGTTTATGTGACGCGGCGGCATCAAGCCGTGCCGACGATTCAGGACATGTGATGCTTCTGCTGCTGGATGAGAACCTGGAAATCGAGGGCCTGATCTCGGCTTTGTTCGTGGCGGGCGGGGTGGGTTTTGGGTTCGTGGTGGCTGTGAGCCTGTGGATGATCTTCGGCCGAATGCGCCGGCGGCGCTCTCCGCGCTGATCTCCCGGTCGAGATACGTGAACCGCGCTGTATGAGGTGGAATTGACATGCGCGCCATGCCAGCCAAGGCGGCGCCTATGCTCGTGGGTCCTGGCTTGTCTGCGGCTGCGCCGCAACCGACTGGGCCGCTCAGGCGAAAAGGCGCCACAAAGCCTCGCCGGAGATGGAGGATCTGTGGCGCGTGTTTGCGCCGTGGTTTGGCATCGAGTGGGTATATGGTTGCTCTGTCGACGAAGGCAATGAGGTCGAGGCGTTCAAGCAACGGCTGATTGTGTGGATCGGCGTTGGCATGGGCATCGTGGGCGAGGTGGCGTTGTGGATGCCGTTTACGCGCATGAAGCTCAGGCGCGCAAGTTGATGCAGGAAAGCAGCCGGCAAGCGCGGTGAAGGCTGCCTCAAAATCTCGGCCAATCATGCGGCCTGCGTCGTTCCACCGTGTAGAGGCAAGCTGCGCGCAGATCAAGCTGGGGTCGCTTATGCGTAAGTACATGCTTCTGTTCATGCTGCTTGCGGCCGAGCCCTTGAGCGCTTGCCTTTGGGACAGTGATACCCTCGCCCAGGAATCGGCAGGATTGCCAGACGTCAAGGCCATTATTGTTGGGGGATTTCCGCGCAACCCGCCGTTGTATTACGAAATTCGCCTGGGACGTGCCGCTGAGCTGCTGAAAGCCAAGCCCGACGATCTTGAAGCTTACGACGATGCGGCCGTTGCCTGTGACCGCCTTGGACGCAGCGACGAGGCCATCGAGTGGATGGCGAGAAAGGCAGCCGCGCTGGAGCAAATCAAGTACGACCCCAAGGCGCACGCCCAACCCAACCATAGGTATCGCTATCTGGCCAACCTGGGAACGTTTCACGCGCACCGCTGGTTCAAGAACGGCGCCAGGCGTGACGCCATGGACGACCTGCAACGTGCCCGCGACTTGGTCAAGCAAGCCATTGCGGAGAACCCAGACGCCCACTTTGGCCGCGAGAAGTATCAGTTGATGGCTCTTGAATGGGTGATTCTGGGAGAGCCATTCGTTCCATCGTCTGGCGCTGTCGCAGATCGGTGGGCCAATCTGACTGCGGAGGAGCGAGAGAAACTCGCCCCTCCGGGGCGACTCCCGAACATGCTCGGGATTTCGCGCCGGCAGGCGCTTCGCATCAAAGACGATGATTCGAACTTGGATGAACTGGGGCTCAAAGGCGCTGTTGATGGACTCTGTGGATTGATCGTCCAAGGGAACGCCTGGGAGAGTGTCGATGTGTTTTTCGCGCTGGCCATGGCGTTGCAGGCAACGGGCCGCTCATCATTCGCTTACATGGCAATATTGCGAGCAAATGATCTGATAAAATCGGGCAAGAACTCGATTGTCCCGCATGCTCCAACAGGTGAGGCGCTTTTCGCCGCGATTGCGGATCGTGGCGAAGACCTGGGTCTCTTTGCGAACCGGCTGGAAAACCGAGGTTCTGAAGTCAAAGCTGAATTCGAGGAATTGAAGGTCAAAGCAGCCCAGTGGGCCAAGGCCCGAAACGAATACCTGCTTGCCAAGCTCAAGGCCGGTGAGCATCCGGACACCCACCCCGAGCTCTGGAAAGACTTCGACGGCAACCCCGACCGCATGGAGGTTCCTTCCGGAGCCTTCTACATGGCTGCTTCGTGGTTCGCATCACTTCGGCGGGGTGGATGGCTGGCACTTACCCTCGCTTCGGTTATCCCGTTGGCCGTATTGCTCTATATCTACGAATTGATGCGGCGCAGGCGTCGCCGCGCGGCTGGATTGGGTGAGACGCCTGCACAACACCGCTCGTTTCGGCTGACGCGTTAGGGGGCCTACATCCCCGGTCCCTTGCCCAGTGGCTTGTCCGGCACACCACTGTTGCGGGTGTACCAGCGTTTGGCGTTTTCAAAGTAGGTCATGGCCCGCCACTTGGCGTGTTCCACTTCCTGTTCCGTTACCTGCCGCACCACCTTGCCGGGAATACCCAGCACCAGCGAGCGCGGAGGGATCACCTTGTTCTCGGTCACAATGGCGCCCGCGCCGATGATGCAGCCTTCGCCGATGCGCGAGCCGCCCATCAGCACGGCGTGCATGCCTATGAGGCAGAAATCGCCGATCTCGTCGCCGTGGCACAAGGCGTGGTGAGCGACACTGACGTAGTTGCCGATGCGGTTGGGCGCGTCAGGGTCGATGTGCACGCAGGCGAGATCCTGGATATTCGTGTACTTGCCGATCGTGATGGGCGCGATGTCGCCGCGGATCACCGCGCCAAACCAGACCGAACTGCCTTCGCCCACCGTCACGTGATCGACCACGATGGCATTGCTGGCCTTGAACCATCCGCCCGGCATCAGGCTCATCATGGGTTCAGTGTTTGCTGGTTGGCGCGGGTCGTGCATGGTCATCTCTCAGAAGGACTCCAGGGCCTGGCGGACTTGACTGGGTCTGGGGTTTGTTTACTTGTTGTCCGCCACCGGCGGCAACTCCGCCGGGGTCTTGGCGTGTCGAAGATAGACAAACCAGTACACCGCGCCTACCAGCAAAGAGCCGCCCACGATATTGCCCAGGGTCACAGGCAAGAGGTTGTTGAGCAACAGCGCGGCCAGATTCACGGTGGGGTAGTCCGCAGGTGTTTTTCCAATGCTCTGCCAGAAGCTCTCCGGCCCGAACTCTTTGACCGCCAGTGCATAGGGCACGTAATACATGTTCGCGATGCAGTGCTCAAAACCCACGGCGACAAACGCGGCAATGGGCGGCACGATCACGGCGACGCGGTCCACCACTGTGCGCGCTGAGAAGCTCATCCACACCGCAAGACACACCAGCGAGTTGCCCAGAATGCCCAGGGCCAGGGCCTGCATGAATCCCAATTCGCACTTGGCCGCCGCCACTGACAAAGCCACGGCTCCCACCGCTCCTTTTCCGTACAGATGCTGGGCAGCCATGAAATTCAGCGCCGCCGTGCCCAACGCGCCCACGAAGTTCCCGGCATAGACAATGGCCCAGTTGCGCAGCAGAAGCGGCGTGGACACCTTGCGGCCGGCCCAGGCCATGACAATGAGCGTGTTGCCGGTAAACAGTTCCGCCCCGCCAACGATGACCAGAATCAGGCCGATGGAGAACACCGTGCCCGCGAGCAGCCGCGCCACGCCAAAGGGAAGGGCGGAGCTGCCGGCAGAGACGGTGGTGGCGAAGATGGCACCCATGGAGATGAAGGCCCCGGCCAGCACGGCCAGCACGAAGGTGCTCCAGAAGTCCAGCCTGGCCTTCTTGACGCCGATGATCTCGGCCTTGGCGGCCATGTCCGGGGGCAAGAGTGCGTCCATGGTTTGGATGGAGTTCTCTGGCATGGGGTCAACGCGTCCTGACGGTCCGGTACCAGATCACCAGGTCTGTCTCCGGGGGCTGTTTGCCCAGGGCGCGCAGACAGCTGGCCATCTGGCCGCGGTGATACTGCCCGTGGGTGATCAGGTGCAGCAGCAGCTCGTCGAGGGGCTGCGAAAACTCCTTGCCTGCCACGTTGCGGTAGGTCACCACGCGTTCGAGGTCTGCATCCTTGAGCGAAGCGACGAACGCGGCTTTGCGATGGCCCACCTGCAGCAGGTGCTGGCTGAACTCCGCCACCGTCTTGAAGCGGCCGTTGTCCGGCATGGCCGTCGGGCTTTGGCCATCGACGATGCGGCTCAGCCAAACTGCGTCGGCATCCGTCACGTGCGCCCACTTGCGTGCCAGGGAATCCAGGCCTGGGCCCAGGGGGCGCGTGAACTCTTCGTCGCTCAGTTCGCGCAGACGCGCTACGAACTGGGCCCTCGCCCAGGCGTCGTACGCAGACAATTCCTTGAGGGAGTCAAGCAGGTTGCGAGGCATGGGTCTCTCAATGGCAGAATCCGGAGTGCGGATTCTGTTTTGGAGGCCGCCGCGGCGCGAGGCCAATCCGCCATCGAAACCCCTGAATCGATCAACCTCCGCTTACGGGCGGTATCAGAGCCACTATGTCGCCGTCCTTCAGTTCCTGGTCATCGGGGGCGAACTCTTCATTGATTGCGACGCGGCAGTGCATGAACATCTCGCCCACCTGGCGATAGTCGTGCATGAGCGTTCCGCGCAGGCATTGGGGCGTGCAGCCCTGGGGCACGTCGCGAGATTCCTGGCGCTTTCCCAGTTTCTCGGCGACATTGGCAAAATAGAGAAGGGTCACGGTGGGCATGGCGGCAGTCTAGCGCCCCGGTGCTCCTTGGGGAGTCCTGGACTGTTGCGGTCCAGATTCGCCGCTAGAATCGCCGCCATGGTCAATGTCCTGACGCAGGTTGAGAGGCACCTCCTCCGGGTCAAGACCCCCGCCCAGTATATGGGTGGCGAGGTCAATGCCGTCCGCCGGGAGTGGAAGGCCGCCAGCGTGCGCTTTGCGCTGTGCTTCCCGGACACCTATGCCATTGGCATGAGCAATCAGGGTTTTCGCATCCTGTATCACCTGCTCAACGAACGCTACGAAGACCTCATCTGTGAGCGGGCCTTTGCTCCCTGGCCGGACATGGAGGCCTTGCTGCGCGAGCAGGACATCCCGCTCTATTCGCTTGAGAATTATCGCGGGCTGGGCGAGTTCGACTGCCTGGGCTTTTCGCTCCAGAATGAAACCAGCTACACGAACCTGCTCAACATGCTCGATCTCTCGCGCATCACGCTGCGCTCGGCCGAGAGACTCCATGGTGAGCCGGTCATCATCGCAGGCGGCACGGGGGCCGTCACACCCGAGCCACTGGCGGAGTTTGTCGACTGCTTTCTGCTGGGCGAGGGGGAGGAAGCCCTGCCCGCGTTTCTGCACTTGCTGGGCGTGTGGCGTGGCCGGCTCGACGCGCTGGTGCTCGATCGCTACCGCCCCGATGGTGCGTTCTCACGCAAGGACGTCTACGCCGGCAAGCGCTTCACGCTCGAGTTCAAGTGGGTGGATGACTGGCTGAAGTCGGGACGCGCGCAGGCATTGACACGTCAAGAGTTTCTGCTGCTTTGCGCGCGGGCCATTCCAGGCTGCTATGTGCCCTCGATGTACGAGGTGCGCTACCGGCCAGACGGTGTCATTGATTCCATCACGCCGCGTTTTGACGGCGTGCCTGCCCGCGTCAAGAAGAACGCGCTGGCGAACCTGAACACGGCGTTTTACCCCACGCGCCAGATTCTGCCCTACTGCGAGGTCGTTCAGGACCGCGTCACCATCGAGGTCATGCGCGGCTGCACCGAAGGATGCCGCTACTGCCAGGCGGGCATGATTGATCGGCCCCAGCGCTACCGCACGCCTGAAACCGTCCTGAAGCTGGCCCGCGAACTCGTGGCCAACACCGGCTACGACGAGATTTCGCTGTTGTCGCTCTCCAGCAGCGACCACCCCCAGCTCATCGAGATGATGAAGCTGCTGCAGAAGGAGTTTGAGGGCCGCCACGTGAGCGTGGCCTTGCCGTCGCTTCGTATCAACGACCAGTTGCAGCACCTGCCCTCGATCACCAAGAACGTGCGCAAGGGCGGTCTGACCATGGCACCCGAGACAGGCAGCGAGCGCCTGCGCCGTGTCATCAACAAGTGGATCTCGCAGGAAGACCTCGTCAACGGGGCCAGGGCCGCCATTGAAAACGGCTACACCACCATCAAGTTCTACACGATGATCGGCCTGCCCACCGAGAACGAGGACGACATCCGCGAGACGGCGCGCCTGCTCAACGGCATCGCCCAGATGGCGCGTGACATGGGACGCAAGAACCTCGACATCAACGTAACTGTCAGCCTGTTCGTGCCGAAGAGTTTCACGCCCTTCCAGTGGGAGCCCATGATGTCGCGTCAGAAGTTGGAGAGGCACTCGGCACTGCTGCGCTCACTGATCACGCAGCGTGCGATTCGCCTGCGCATCAGCGAGTATCCCACCAGCTGGCTGGAGGGCATATTCTCGCGCGGCGACCGGCGTCTTTCCCGGGCCGTGGAGGCGGCCTGGCGGCTGGGCTGCCGCTTTGACGCCTGGGAAGATCAGTGCCGCCTTGACCTCTGGGAGCAGGCCATGGCCGAGGCCTGCCTGAGCGCCGATTTTTACATTCACCGTGAGCGAGGGCAGGAGGAAGTGCTGCCCTGGGACATGATCGCCGTCGGCGTCAACAAGCGCACGCTTTGGGACGAGCGGGTGCGGTCGCGTCTGGAGGAGTACACGCGTGACTGCAGCGGCCACACGCCGGGCTGCATTGCCTGTGGCGTCGATCCGCTCTCATGCCGCACCGGCATTGACCAGCCTGAAGACGACATGGATGCTGCCATGGAGCGCCGCAAGTCCGTGCGTTACGCGCCTGAGTTCAAAGTGCGCCTGGCGCAGCGCAGACAGTTGGACGACACGGCCCGCCATGTATTTGGTTGAGGCGGGTCGAGCTTGTCCCCCTGCAATTGGGGCATGGCGTCACGGAATAACCGGTTGGGACGTCCTGTTTAAGCATACAGGAATAGCGGCTCACACCGGGAGACACCATGGAATCCATCGCCACCATCACCCTCGGAGCCTTTGCCTTGGCCGCCTTGGCCGTGGCTTATCTCGTTGTGGAGTCGGCCCTGGCGGCGAGGTCCCGCTACCGCGAGCGCGGCGCCGATAGCGGCGCCTGGATGTGACGACTCGGCTGCTCCCCGCCGTCAAAAATCACATTTTCCGAAGCTGTCTTGAGCCGCTTGACGATGTGGGACAGTGGCCCAGCCGGAGTACGCCATGAACATCCTCCAGATTGCTTCTCTCCTCCTCATCGCGACGGGTTTCTCCCTGATCGCCTACGCCCTGGGCTGGCTCATTCTCCAGGTATTGACAGGGCGCGGCGGCGATTTCGGCTCGGCGGGTGATGCCGTCGTGGCCCCGCAAGAGTCCAGGCCGGTATTCCGACTGCTGGTGGGAAGCGGCCGGCAGGTTATTCGCCTGATTTCGGGTCGTCGCCGGGCCGCTTGAGGTTGTCCTCAACCCGGCGCAACGCCTCGGCGGACAGTTTGCGCCGCAGCATCAGCACGCGAGTGCATGTCAGGGCTGTCGTGACTGTGAGGCCGACGTAACTTCCAAGGTGAACTTTGAAGGCCAGGGCAGCCTCGCCGGCCTGTGGTTCTGGCAGGCGATCCATGCCCTGTGAGAGCCCATGGGCGACCCAATCCGGTAGCAGTGCGGACAGGACTCCTGCTGCCAGCGAGCCCATTGCTGCCGTTGCGATGCTGCGCCACAGCCGTCCTATAGGCATGCGCGGCCAGCGCGTCAGCGACGAACTGGCGATAAGCAGGCATCCCGCCGCCACGGCCCCCGCCGTGAACCCCGCTTCCAGGGCCCCGGCCAAGGCGAAAGCCGCCAGGCCCTCCCCCTCTGGCGCGCCCTTGCCATAGACGAAGTAGGCCGGCGCCAGATGCGCCGTCACCTGGCTGACGCCGGCGGCAGCGCCCGCGCCAAGGGTCCCGCAGAGGCACAGAAACCCGTACTCGCGCCATCGCTGCGCCTGATGCCGTTTGGCCCACCAATCGGCAACGGCCAAGGGAATGAACACCGCAACCAGCAGGGCCAGTTTGAACACAAGCGGCTCGAGGAGATGTGTGGAGGCGCTGGGCACCCGTCTGTAACGCGCAAGGGCCGGGTTGCGTCAAAGTCCTCCGCCCGGAGGGCCACTCTCGCTACAATTCTGCCTTTACTGGCGGGTTTCTCCTTTGGCGCTGATTACCACGGCCGCGCTTTGTCTTCGCAAAGTCGACTTCTCGGAGTCGAGCCAGATACTTACGTTGCTTACCGACAAGCTCGGACTGGTGGGGGCCATTGCCAAGGGGGCCAAGAGGGCGAGATCAGGCATTGGGGGCCCGCTGGATGTCATGTGCCTCTACGATGTGGTCATTTACGATCGTTCGCGGCGCGATGTGCTCAGCATTCTGGCCCAGGCCCAGCTGCTCGAATTCTTTCCCGCCGTTCGAGAGAGTTATGCCGGATTCTGCGCGGCGGAGGCCTTGCGAGAGCTGCTGCTCAGTATTGAGTGCAATGCTGACGACGGCCAGGGCGTTCTGCTGCTGGCCGTGGCCTGCCTGCGGGAGTGCGGCCAGCGGGGACGCGAGTGGCAGGCCCTCGCGCGATTTGCTTTTCAGTTGCTGCGGATTTTGGGCGTGGAGCCCAGCTTCACTCACTGCGTGGTGACAGGGCGCGAACCTTCGGGTCGCGTGGCCGTCAGTTTCAGCATTGACGCCATGGGGCTGGTCAGCCCGCCCCACGATACGGGCCGGCAGCGGCAGCTGAGGATTTCGGCTCGCACGCTCAAGGCCTTGCGCGCGCTGGCACTGGATGAGCCGGGTTCAGGAATAGGCGTTGACGCTTGGCGCGGGGCCTTTACGCTTCTCGCCTGGCTTGTGGCCCAGCAGGGAGGGCGCAAGCTTACGGTGGCGCCAAAACTGGACGCCACCAAGGCGGTGTGATGGCGGCTCTCGATAACTCGTCATGGCAACCTCTGGCACCGGTGCTGGCCCTGGTGGGCGTGCTCGCCTGCCTGTCTGGACTCTCCGGCTGCAAGTCGGGGCCGGACCCGGTGTATGAGGGTCCTGGCGGCACGGGGCGCTTTCGCTATGAGCCGGGGTCCGGCATCGTGCGTGAGGGTTCAAAGCCCGCCGGCGGCGAGCAGAAACTCTTTGATTTCGCCCAGATGGCCTTTGATCAGCGACGCTTCAACGAAGCCATTGGTTACTGTGAGCAGCTCACGCTGTCCTTTCCGGATGGGGCGCGGGCGGTCGATGCCATTTTGCTGCGCATGGCGGCGCGCATCGAGGGCTCGCGGGGCGAGGATAACGCCGGCCTGCCCAATTCCGTGGCGCTCGCCGACTGGCTCTTTCTCTACCTCACGCCCAGCTACGAGCCCCGCTTTCAGGCCTTCATGGAGCGCGGGGGCGAGAACGCCGCCGTGGTCACCCGCCTCCGGGCGCGCACGTTCGAAGACTTCATCGGGGTACTTGCTCCGGATGCGGACGCGATCACAGACGACGGCCAGCTCCGCCCGCTGGTCCGTGATCTGAAGCTGCTCGTGACGTACTACATCCCGGCCATGGATGTGAAGGACTACCGCCTGCGCACCGCCGAAATGGGCCGCAACATTGCCTGGATCGCCTATGCCGCGCGAGACTTTGACTATTGCCTCGATGCTGCGGCGGAACTCACGGTGCTGAACCCGCCGCCGGGCATCAAGGCCGACGGACTGTTTGTGGAGGGCAAGTCGCTCATGCGCAACAGCGCTTATCCGCTTGCGGCGGCCACCTTTGAGCGTCTCTTCCGCGGCGGAAACCTCCGCGACACAGACACACCCTGGCGCCCCTACGCACTTTACGAGTTGATTGTCTCCACCTCGCGCATGGCCAAGGGGCCGGAGTATGACATCAGCATCTACGAGAAGTGCATCGAGCTCTTCGGGGACTACGAGCTCTATCTGTTGGAGAACCCAAGCGTGCCCAAGTCTCTGCGTGAGCGCTTTCGCACGCTGATAGCCGAGATCTACCAGGTTTTCATCGACCGTGACCTTCAGGCCGCCAAGACCTACCGCAAGCTGGGACAGCGGATTTCCGCCGAATACTACGAGAAGCACGCCCGTGAATGGCAAGGCCAGCTTGAGCAGCGCTTGAAAGCCGATGCCGCGCGACCGTAGAGGCCTTACGATTTCACCTCTCGCACCCCAAAGCCGCCCCCTTTTCCCGCGCCAAGTGCTGCGCCTGGCGCTCCTAGGCGTCTGCGGCTTGGTTTTGTGTGCGACTCTTGGCGGATGTGGCTATGTGATGACTTCCAGCCTCGATGACATGCCGGAAAGAAGCGTTGAACTCACGACGGTTGAGAACCAGCTTTTTCCGCCGCGTCCCGGGCTTGAGTACGACCTGACCCGGCGGATCAAGGATGAAATCGCCCTGGACCGCCGTTTAAGGCTGGTGTCTGAGGGCGGCGACGTCCGGGTACGGGTTTCTCTGGTGCGGTTTGAAGAGCCCACCATCGTCAAGGACCTGAAGACTGCCGCACCAAGCGAGATTCTGTTGCGGGCTACGGCCGTGGTGGAAGCGCGCGGCTATATGGTGCCCGGCGGCAGCCTGAGGCGGCGGGTGACGGCCACGGACGGTTACGCGCCTTCATTGGGTGAATCAAGGGAGGAAGCGCTGGCGAGGCTGTGGCGCGATTTGTCACGCCAGATACTGGATGCCGCCACGGACCGCGAATGGGCGGCTTCCGGGGCGAAATGAGGCAGCAGGGCGGACAATCTGTTACAGTGCAAGGGGTTTGGTAGGCAGGGCCAACGTTTAGCGAGGCATCATGAAGTTTGAGGACAAGAGGCCTGAAGAAGGGCGCGATGGCAGCAAAGACACCCGTCGCCGTCTGCCTCAGGGCAAGCGCCCCAAGGGCCTGCCGTTGCTGCTGTTTGCCATCAGCTCGCTGGTGCTGCTACTGGTCCTGATTGCGAACTTCGGAATGGAGTCGCCTACCAAGGAGCTCAAGAACAGTGAGCTGATGGTGGAGCTGGACCAGGGCAAGGTGAAGTCCCTGGAACTGAACTCCGCTTCGGACAGTGGTGACTTTGAAGTACGGGGTGAGTTCCGCAACCCGGCGGAAGGAGAGCCCAAGGCCTTCAAGTCGCGCCTGTCGCGTCAGGAGTGGGAACTTCTGGTCCGGGAGTTTCAGGCCCGTCCTGACAAGAGCCGGCTCACCGGCGTAGCCTTCAATACCAGGATGGTGGACGACCTGCTGGGCAAGTTCCTGATCAGCATTCTGCCCTTCATCGTTCTGGTCCTGATTGTGTGGTTTCTGTTTTTCAGGCGCTCCGGCGGAGGCATCGGCGGCGGTGTCATGCAGTTTGGGCGCTCCCGCGCCAAGATGTTCACCAAGGAAGACGTCACCATCACGTTCAACGACGTGGCCGGCGCAGACGAAGCCAAGGAAGAAGTCGCGGAGATTGTCGAGTTCCTCAAGAACCCGGCGCGCTTCACCCGCCTCGGCGCCAAAGTGCCTCGCGGGTTGCTCATGGTGGGGCCTCCGGGCTGCGGCAAGACCCTGCTGGCTAAAGCCATTGCCGGCGAGGCCGAGCGTCCCTTCTTCTCCATCTCGGGCTCCGACTTCGTGGAGATGTTCGTGGGAGTGGGCGCCAGCCGCGTTCGCGACCTGTTCAAGACGGCGCGTGACAACGCTCCCTGCATTATCTTCATCGACGAAATCGATGCCGTGGGCCGCAGGCGCGGCACGGGCGTGGGCGGTGGTCACGACGAACGCGAGCAGACCCTGAACGCGATTCTGGTGGAGATGGACGGCATCGGGACGGCCGAAGGGGTGATCATTCTGGCCGCGACCAATCGCGCCGACGTGCTGGACCAGGCCCTGCTGCGCCCCGGCCGATTTGACCGCCAGGTCGTCATTGACCTGCCTGACGTCAAAGGCCGCGAGGAGATCCTCCGCGTCCACCTCAAGAAGATCAAGGCGGGGTTGGACATCGACCCCGGCGAGATCGCGCGCCTGACGCCCGGGTTCTCCGGTGCCGACATCGCCAACCTTGTGAATGAAGCGGCGCTGCTCTCCGTCATCCGCAACCAGGATTACGTGGATCGTGATGCCATGCTCGAAGCCCGCGACCGCGTGCGCTTTGGCCGTGCCAAGAAGTCGCGCGTCATGGAAGAAGAAGAGCGGCGCATCACCGCCTACCATGAGGCCGGCCATACCGTGGTTCAGATGTTGAACCACCCGCACTCAGACAAGGTCCACAAGGTCACGATCATTCCGCGCGGCCACGCGCTTGGCGCCACCATGAGTCTGCCGGAGAAGGACCGCTACAACATCGGACAAAGGCGCGCCCAGGCCATGCTGGAGGTGCTGTTCGGTGGACGGGCGGCCGAAGAAATCGTGTTCAGTGAAATCAGCGCGGGCGCGGCCAATGACATTCAGCAGGCGACGAATCTCTCGCGGCGCATGGTGGCTGAGTGGGGCATGAGCCCCAAGCTCGGGCTGCTCAACTATTCGCCGGACGAAGACCAGACTTATATGGGCTACGCTACCAGCAAGCCCACGCTGCACAGCGACACCACGGCCAAGGCCATTGACGAAGAAATGCGCCGCCTGACGGACGAAGCCTACGTTCAGACCAAGGAGAAACTGGTCACGCACCGTGACCGCCTTGATGCCATCGCCGAAGCGCTGCTCAAGTACGAGACGCTGGAGCGTGCGGACGTCGAGTGGATCATGGAAGGCAAGAACATCGACGACAAGCGCAAGCACGACGAAGAAGAACGCAAGCGCGTGCAGGCGGCCATGAAGCACAAGCAACTTGAGGAACGAGCCAACGAGAAGGCCGCGCTGGACCGCGCGGGGTACGTGCCCCCCTCGGAGCAGCCGGGAACGGCCTAGCCTGAGTCGAGTATAGTCGGTACTGATCTGGGGGCGGCCGGCGGGTCGCCCTTGTCGGTATTATCCCTGAAGGTTTGGCAAGCGGGCATTCGTCATGGCATCGCCCCTGGATCTGCTTCGAGTTCCGTCGCCCGTGACCGGCCTGACACTGCCCCTGGTCATGGGCATCGTCAATGTAACGCCCGACAGCTTTTCTGACGGCGGCCGCCATGATTCGGTTCAGGCCGCGCTTGAGCATGGCCTGAAGCTGATCGCCGATGGCGCAGACATCCTCGACGTCGGCGGAGAAAGCACGAGACCCGGTGCTGCGCCCGTGACCCCGGAGCAGGAGCAGGCCCGGGTCCTGCCGGTGATCCGCGCGCTGCGGGCCCAAGGCGTGAAGGTGCCTGTCAGCATCGACACGCGCAACGCCTCCACGGCCCGGGCCGCCCTGGACGCCGGGGCCGACATTGTCAATGATGTCAGTGCAGCCACTCACGACCCCAGGATGCTGAGCCTCTGCGCCGAGCGGCACTGCGTGCTGGTCCTCATGCACATGAAGGGCGACCCCTCGAACATGCAACAGGAGCCTCGTTATGACGACGTGGTCCGCGAGGTGAGGGACTATCTGCTCGGGCGCGTGGAGGCGGCTGTCGCGGCCGGTTGTGCGCGCGAGGCGCTATGGCTCGACCCCGGCTTTGGCTTTGGCAAGCTGCCCGAGCATAACTTCGCACTGGTCCGCTCCCTGGGTGAACTGTGCGCAACGGGGCATCCGGTGCTGCTGGGGGTTTCTCGCAAGAGTTCGCTGGGCGGGCTCACAGGCAGGCCGGTCGAAGACCGTGAGCCGGAGTCGCTGGCGGCGGGGCTGATCGGGGCGCTCAAGGGCGCTTCGGTGCTCCGCGTGCATGAAGCGGGATGGATGAAACGCGCCTTGCGGGTGGCGCAATCCCTCTGGTAAGCCTCTGCTTTTCTCCTGAACTGGCGGCAAAGCGAAATCGAAAATCACCCCGACTTGCGCTATGGTGGGGCGCAGGGTTTGGAGACTGCGGCGTCATGCAAGAGTACATCATCTACAGCGTCGAGATCCTGCTCATCTATCTCGGCCTGTTTGTCATGTACAAGTTTGTGCGCGGCTCCACGGCCGACAGCACATTGCGCGGCGTGGCCGTGCTGTTCTCGGTCATCCTGATTTCGGTGTATCTGGTGGCGGGCGGCTTTGGCCTTTACCGCATCGAGACGCTCTTGGAGAAGGTCGTCAACTACTTCTTCATTGCCGTCATCGTGGTGTTCGCCCCCGAATTGCGCCGCGGACTGACGCGCATCGGCCAGAACCCGCTCTTCAACCGGTTGCTGGCCACCAAGGAAAGTGTCATCCCCAAGATTGTGCAGGCCGTGTTCCGCCTCTCGCGGGGCAAAACCGGCGCCCTGATTGCCATTGAGCGCGGCGTGGGTCTGCGCAACTACGCCGAGCGCGGTGTTGAACTGGACGCCAACTTTTCGCCCGAGCTGCTGGATACGATTTTTTACCCCGGCAGTGCGCTGCATGATGGCGCGGTCATCATGCGCGGATCGCGGCTGCTGGCGGCGGGTTGCCTGTTTCCGCTCACGGAGAATCCCGACGTCAGTAAGCGCCTGGGCACCCGCCATCGCGCGGGACTGGGCTTGAGCGAAGATACGGATGCGCTGGTGATTGTGGTCAGCGAGGAAACGGGCCAGGTGTCCGTCGCCCAGCGCGGCGAACTCCAGCAGGACCTTTCACGCGACCAGCTTGAACGGCTGCTGCGCGAGGCGCTGGGCGACCACGGCGCCCAGGGCGGCCGTGAGAATCTTGCAGTGGGGCAGGCATGAGCGGAGGCGCCAATACGACCACCCAGATCGGCGCTTCGCGCACGGCCGCTTCGCTGCGGCGTGAGGAACGGCGTGGTTTTGCCATTTTCGGCATGAGCCCGCTGTCTCACCTGGTCATTCTGGGGCTGGCGGCCCTGATCTGGTGGATTGCGCGGGGTATGGTCAACCAGACCCTGACGGTGGACAACGCAGCCGGAGTTACGTTCACGATAAACGAGAGTCTGCGCTCGGAGTGGGTCATTGTGCCGCCGCGTAACCCTCCGACGGTGAGCATTGATCTTTCGGGCCCCAATGCCGAGGTCAGCCGCTTTGCCAGCACGCTCACGGCCAACCGAGGCGTATTCCGCTACACGTACAACATCAAGCCGAAGGATGTTGCCCAACTCGAAGTGGATCGCAGTCTGCAGGCGACGCTCGAAGTCGAGCTTTCCGAATTCAAGGAAGAGGGCGAGTCATTGAGGCCCGCTGAAGTGCGCATCCTGCCCCCGGCCCCCGGGCGCAAGCAGTCCGTGCGCCTGGAGAAGATCGTGCGCAGCGACGCGCTTATTCTCGTGAACGAGCGCATCACCGGCGAAGTTTCCGGCCATTCCGTCACGGCTAAAGTCCAGGACGGTTTCGAACTCGAGGTCAGCGGGCCCGCCAGCCGGGTGCGCGAGTTGAGCAACGAAGACGGGCGGCCCCTGCTCCGCATCGTGAGTGTGAATGTGGGCCAGCTTGTGGTTACCAAGGCCCAGGTAGAACGCAAGGAGCGTGAGATCATCCTGCGCGAAGGATTCACGGAGAACATCGATCTGGTCGCCGTTGACGGCGTGGTGATTCGGCGCAAGGGAACGGACGCGCCGGTGAGCCAGGTGCCCCTTCGCTTCACGTTTGAAACGCCGCGCGACTGGGCCCAGCCGCCTGGAATCACCATGGCCCCGTCAGTCAGGCTCGCTTCGTGGATGGTCGAAAAGGGAGTGAGAGTGGAGGGTTTGCCCGCGGGTGTGACCGTAGTGATGCAGGTGCTGCGCCCTCTCGTGCCGGAGTTCAATGACAAGAACGTAAGCGTGGTGCTGGATCTGTCTCGCGTCCAGTTTTCGGAACTCAAGAATGTCGAGGCGCCCGAGGGCGGAGGGCCGGGCGTCCGCCGTGCCCGCCTGTCCGGGCTCGACTACTCGCTCGATGTCGCATTTGAAAAGGGCACCTACCGCTTTGCGCGAAGCGACGTGAGCGAGCGCCGCTACCTGCCCGCTGAGGAGATCCGGCTTGTGTGGGAGGAGTAAGCTTGCGCTGATCCTCTGCTGCGCGCTCTCCGGCGCGCTGGCCGCCCAGTCTTTGCCGGACATTGGCGCGGCCAAGGTTGAAGGCCTCAAGCTGGCGTTGCTCGACGACAAGGGAAACCCCGCGGGCAGCCTCAGCGGCAAGGTGGCCAGCAAGGACCGGGCGGGGCGCATTACAATTGAGGGCGCCGTACTGGAAGTCTCCGCTTCCGACGGCAGGTTGAAGCTGGCGGCGCCGAAGCTGGCCTATGATGCCGGCAAGGAAGTCATGGATTTTCCTGAGGGCCTGCAGGCCGACTTGCCTGACGGCGGTCTTCTGACTCTGGCTGTAAGCTCTGCCAGTGTTTCAGCGGCCGCCACCCTGTCCGTAGCATTCACCAGCCGCGGCGATTCGTTTCTTCGCCTGGGCCCCGAGGCCGCTTCCTACCTGACGGTGAAACTGACGGACGCCGAAGGCCATCTCAGCTACGGCAAAGGTCGCGTTGACAGCGTCCGACTCAAGGGACCGCGCGGTGGTCGATTTGCGGCCTCTCTCTCGCGCTTTCCTTCACTGGTTCGTGCGGGCAGCGACGCGGGCCAACTTGAGCTTCTCTGCTTTGGCGAAGCTCAACTGTCGATGACCGGTGGCACAGACGAATGTGTGCTGGGGCTCAACGGCCGCGTGAGCTGCAAGGCACTCGACCAAGGGCGGGCTTTCAAGCTCAGTTGTGACAGCCTTGAGTGGCGCAGCCGCCTCAGCGGCGGATCCCTGTTGCCCCTGGGACTCAGGGCCGAAGGTGGCGTTCGCATGGAGGCCGAGGGTTCCAGCGTCAGTGCGGGCGTGCTTACACTGGACGAAGGACCGATCGAGCGACAGGCAGTGCTCAGCGGTGGCGCTGATGCCAGATTCTGGCGCGAGCAGGAGCGGCTTTTCGTGCGGGCCAGGAAGCGCGCCACACTACGCATGCCTGCGGGCTCCAGGACGGGCGCTGCTCTTCACGTCCTGCTCGAGGGTGACGCTCAGCTCAAGGGCCTGACGGCGGCCTCGAGAGGCGGTACCGAGCATGCGGATTGGGAGCTCCAGGGCGACTTCATTTCCTGCAGACGTCAGCAACTGGCCCATGCCTTGGCCGGTGGAATGCCGGAGTTCTATCAGTTTGATGTGCGGGATCGCGGCTTTGCGCCCCTGCTTTCCCTGGCAAGGTCCGACGGTACGGAGAGCCTGAGCCTGAGGGGCAAAGCGGCGCGGGGGCTGCTGCTGGGCTCGGCCCTCAAGGCCGACATCAGTGCGGGGGTCGCACAAGTTGACGGCCCCGATGTTCTGGCGATTGCCGCGGGGCCATTCAACCTGCTTCCCGCTCTGCGTTACAGCCTGGGCCTGCGCGAGCAGGCTGACGGCGTCAAGCCTCCGGCGCCTGCGCCGGGCCGGTTATGGTTCAGGGCTCAAGCCCGCGTCCAACTGGGTTTTTCCCGCCGTGTCGCGATGCTTCAGGGGTTGGCGGCGACGGCCGATGACACCGTAGAGTTGCGCGAGGAACCTTTGATCCGCAACGATCGCGAACTGGTCACGCTGCGCGGGGCGCGCATCGCGTGTGCCTTACGCGAAGAATGGCTGGAGTCCCTGCTCGTCGAGCCGGATGAGAGCGGCGAGGCAAGGGCCAGTCTGGGGTTTGACTTGCTGCATTGTCGGCGTATCGCTCTCACGACGGAGCAGGCCATTCAGACCCTGCGCCTGGCGGGGCCGGGGCGCCTTGTCATGCGCGATCGGGCCACGCTGGATTACATGCACGCCCTGCTGGCGCGGCAGGACCTCGCCGGTGATTTGTTTCGGGGCTCCCGCGAGCTTCGAGCCGACGCGGGCTGGGCCCGCTTCGAGAGCCAGGCGGTAGTAATTAATGCGCCGCAGCGGCGTACTTTTGAACTGGAGGGCGCGTCGTTGGCGCTGGTTCGCGGCGGCTTTGAGCCGCCGCGGGCTGGGCAAGGCGCCTTTTCGGACCTTGACGAACTGCTGGATGATGACGTCGAACAGCTCTACGAGGCAACAGCGCGCCGGTTGCTTGGCGATGTTTCCAAACTGAAGGGCGCCCATGGCAGCGTGGTGACTGCCGTGGCTTTGACTCTTGAAGGCGAGCCTCGCCTGCGTTCGCGTCTTGATGGCCTGTTCGCCATGGCGCGTGACAGTCTTACGTTGGCGGGGGCTGAACTCCTGTTGCCCGCGGCCGGCTCTGGGTTGCAGCGCTTTGACCAAGGAACGCTGATTCAGATGCGAGGTGGGGCACGCATCGAATTCCTGCGGGCCGCGAGCTATTTCGATGAAAGGGGACGTCTGGGGGGCGTCAGCTACGACGGACCCTGGTCCTTGCGTGCTGACGATGAACTGACGGTTTCCATCCTTGCTCCCGCCCTTGAGATCCAGTCCTTGCGCCAGGAACTCAAGACACTGCCGCCAACGCCGTTGAGTCTTTCCCAGCTTGACGAGCGCATCAAGGGCTTCGCGCAGCGCCTCGCTGCCGTTGGCGCTGGCTTTGAGGCCGGCGCAGATCGCCGGCGGGTCAGCCGCGCGGTGCAGTTCTTGCGTTTGGCTCAGGAAAGCCTCGATCTATCCTGCCGCATGGGTTCCTTGGGCCACGGGGTCGTCGCCCAGAGCCTGCTGGACAACGCGCGGGGTCTGGAAGCCGCGGCCTTTGCCGTGCTCGGACCCGAAGTGCAGGCGCTGGCGCTGGGAAACGTGGAAGTGCGGCTGTCCAGCAGCCGGCCCGGTACCCTGCCCGTGATGCTGACGATGCGTCGCCTGGATCTGAGTCTCGATGGCATGGGCGCGGCCCAGGGGCTGGAAGGCGAGGGCCCGGTACGTGTCAGCCGGGGGCGCTATGCCGTCTCAGGACGGGAAGTCCGCATGGATGAGAGCGGGGTCTTGACGCTGGATGGCGCGGGCATCACCCTGCCCGTCGAAATCGGCTTTGAGCTTGGCGGCGTTACGGAGGTCGCCCTGCAGACCAGCGGGCCGCGCATCGGGCGCGTGCGCGTCAGCGGGCGTGGGCTGACGGTAAAGGCCACTCTGGCGCGGCCTTCAACGGAGGCGAAGTGATGTCCAATAACATCATCACCATTGACGGCCCCTCCGGCGCCGGCAAGAGCACCATCACGCGCCTGGCGGCCCAGCGGCTGGGTCTGCGGTATCTGGATACGGGTGCCATGTACCGCGCACTGACCCTCCACTGTATGCGCAAGGGCATCAAGCTCGACAACTCCAAGGCCGTGGCCGAAGCGGCGCGTGGCGCCGCCCTGCGGTGCGAACTCACGCTGGACGGACCCATGCGCGTGTTTCTGGGCGCCGAAGACGTGACCGACAAGATCCGTACCCAGGAAGTAACCCGCAATATTCACTATGTGGCCGACGTATTCGAGGTGCGCGACCTCATGGTCAAGATGCAGCGCGAGATTGGACGCGATGGCAATCTTGTGACGGAGGGACGCGACCAGGGAACGGTCGTATTTCCGGATGCTGCGCTCAAGGTGTTCATGTTCGCCACGCCTGAAGTCAGGGCTCGGCGGCGCCACGCTGAGCTCAAGGCCAAGGGTGTGGAAGTCAGCTATGAGGAAGTGCTGGAAGACATCTCGCGCCGCGACTATCTGGACCAGGGGCGCGAAGTGGGGGCCCTGCGCAAGGCGCGCGACGCCGTAGAATTGGATACCAGCAGCCTCACCCCCGAGGAGGTCTCGGAGGCCATTGTGAGGCTGGCCAAGAACCGGCTGATGATGCGCACGCGCAAGGTCGAGCGCCCCAAGCCTTGAACCGCGGCCCGCGGCGGCTATCCTTGCAATCCCCGAAACAACGGAATTCACCATGCGCGTGTTAACCGTGCTTCTGCTGGCGTTGGGCTTTTTCGCATGTGGCTGCGCTTCGAGCCAGGCTCGGCCCAGCCGCGTCGGTGAAATCGGGTTGAACAGCGCCTACGAGCGTGCTCTTTCGGCCGAGAACAACGCGCGCCGCACCTATGAATTCAGCGCACCCAAGACCGGCGCGTTGATCCGCAGTGAGCCGCCGGGCGCGACCATCGAGTGGCTGAACCACGATGGCACCTGGGTGACCGTGGGCAGCACCCCCTCCAAGCAGATCGTCATCGAGGCCACCGGCAAGCCCGAACTGTTCCGCGTCTCGCGCCTTGGATTCTTGCCCCAGACCCGCTGGGTGGCGTCGACGGGTGGTCGCGGCAACGTGGAAGTCATGTTCGAACTCGAGCCCGACCTTCCCGTGGGCCACGGCGTGAAGAGCGGTGTGCGTTGATGTTCCGCCTTGCCGCGCCTCAAACGTATTGAATACAGGACCGCTCGGGCGCCCTAAGGCGCCCGTTGCATTGAGAGAGGAACCCGTGAAAACACGAATGCTCCTGGGCGCGTTGTCTGCGGCACTGTTGCTGGCCGCGGCTCTGGCCCCATTGGGTGCGCAGGAAAAGCCGGCCGCCGAGGTTCAGGGTCTGGATGTTGCGGAGTTCACACTGGACAACGGCTTGCGGGTGCTGGTGGTGAACCGGCCCGGCGTGCCCGTGGTCTCCAGCTTCGTGTGGTACGCTGTCGGCGCGGCCGACGAAGAGCCCCAGAAGACGGGCATGGCCCACTTCCTGGAACACATGATGTTCAAGGGCAGCAGCCGCTACAAGAAGGGCGACATCGACGCCATCACGGCCAGAAATGGCGGTTCGAACAATGCCTTCACCAGCAACGATTACACGGCGTATTTCATTGACCTGCCCAAGAGTCGCTACGTTGAGGCCTTGAAGATCGAGGCGGACCGCATGCGGCGCCTCACACTCGATCAGGCCGAGTTCGACGCCGAGAAGAAGGTCGTCCAGAGCGAAAGCGACATCTCGGCCGACAATCCCCAGAGCCGCCTCTGGGAGCGCCTGGACGTTGAGCTGTATGGGCCCGCGCATCCCTATGCCCATCCGGTGCTGGGCTGGCCGCAAGACATCGCCGATACCACCCGGCGCGACATGCGGGCCTTCTATGACCGCCACTATCACCCCAACCACGCCACCCTTGTGCTGTGCGGCGACATTACAGAAAAGGAAGCCCGTCCGGTCGTAACAGAGCTGTTTGGCTCCATCGCGCGCGGCCCGGAGATGAAGCGTCCTGTCTACAGCCCCGTGCAGTTCAAGGGACGCAAAAGTTTTGAGGTGCGCAGCGACGCCGAAGTCGTGCAGATGGCTCGGGCCTACATGGGCGTGCCAGCCGGCCACGATGACGAGCCAGCTCTGGACGTTCTAAGCATGATTCTTGGCGATGGCGTGACTTCGCGCCTCTATCGACACATGGTCGACGAAACCATGCAGGTCAACCAGATCGGCGCAGGCAACCTGACACAGATGCTGGGTGGCATCTTCTACATCTGGGCTGAACTGGCCGACGGAGTCGAGCGCGCTGACGTCAGCGCCGGCATTGACGGCCAGATTGCGCGCCTGATCAAGGAGGGTGTCAAGCCCTCTGAACTCGATCGCGCCAAGCGCCTTGTTGTGGCTCAGGATGTATTTGGACGAGAGAAGTCCAGTGACATCGCCCAGCAGCTTGGCGCAGCACAGATTGTGCAGGGCGACTGGCGCGCCGCCCTGCGTTACCCCGAGCGCATCAAGCAGGTCACGGTCGATGATGTTCTGCGCGTGGCAAAAAGATACCTCGGCGAAGGCCACCACGTTACGGGCTGGCTCGTGCCCAAGCTGACGGAAAGTGCGACGGGTTCGGGCGCTGAAGACGCCAAGCCTCAGCCCCTGCCTGTTTCGCGCCACGTGCTGGAGAACGGCGCCGTGGTACTGCTCTACGCGCGGTCGGGGCTGCCGGTCGTGAGCGCCAGTGTGGGCATCCGCGCTGGACGCGCCACGGAACCGGCAGGCAAGGCGGGCCTTTCATCCTTTGGAGGCGGCCTGCTGGACACGGGAACCACGAAGCGCGACAAGTTGGCGATCGCTGAGGCCATTGAGGGCGTCGGGGGAGAGCTGAACGTTGGCGCGGGCGGCGGTTCGCTGCGGGTGTTGTCAGAGCATGCGGCGCTGGGCCTGGACCTGCTGGCGGACTGCCTGATCAACCCGGCCTTCAAGCCCATGGAGATCGAACTGCTGCGCAAGCAGATGCTGGCGGCCATCGAGTCCGGCAAGGATGAGACCTCAGTGTTTGCCCGCGATGCAGCCAACGCCTGGCTGTACGGGCCGGATACTGCGCTGGGCGCGCCCGCACAAGGAACCGTGGCCAGTGTCAAGAGCATCACGCGCGAGGACATCGTCAAGTGGCACAAGACATGGTTCAGGCCCGACAACGCCGTGATTGCCGTCGTGGGCGACTTCAAGGAAAGCGAAATGCTGGCTCTGCTGCGCGAGCGTTTTGGCGCCTGGAAGAAGCCGGTCGAGCCTCTGTTGCATCCGCGCTTTGAGTTCAAGAGTCCCGGTTCGCTCAGCGGTACTCAGGGCCTGCGTTTTGACAGCTTTGATTTCGCGGCTGTCGATCGCAGCAAGAAGCGCATCACCATCGACCACCCTGAGAAAGACCAGGTGGTGGTTCGTCTCCAGTGTCTGGGAATCCGTCGCGACAATCCGGATTACTACGCGCTCATGGTGCTCGACAGTGTGCTGGGCACGTCGCCGGGCTTCACGGATCGTTTCAGCCGCAAGCTGCGCGACGACATGGGACTTGCCTACAGCACCTATGCCAACATTGCGGGCTCCAGCGGACTGCAGGAAGGGGCCTTCCTGGGCTACATCGGCACCCGCGCTGAGAACGTTGAGGTGGCGATTTCCACCATGTACGAGCTGGTCCGCGAAATCCGCGAGCAGCCCGTCAGCGAGCGCGAGCTGCGCGATGCCAAGGACTATCTGAAGGGCAGCTTCGTGTTCAGCCTGGAATCCACGGGCCAGTTGGCCGATCTGATGCTGAGCATCGAGCGTTATCAACTCGGCAACGACTATCTTGTGCGCTATGCCCAGGCAATTGAAGCAGTCACGGCCGAAGACATAACGCGCGTGGCTCGCAAATACCTCGTGCCCGAAAATATGGTCGAGGTGCTGTGCGGGCCCGTGTCGCGCATCGGCCAGCCCGGCGACAGCATGCCCGGCGGCAAGTAGACCCGTCGCTGCACCCTGGAGTACACTGACCCGCCGCAGAACACGAGATGCGTCCATGCGTGTCTTACTGATAGCCCTGTTTTTCTGCGGGCCTTTGCTGGCCCAGGCGCGGGTGTATGAATCGGCCTTTGGCGAGAACACTCTGGCCAAGTGCGACGTGATTCTGCATGCCACCGCCTCGGCGGTACGCAAGAGCCTGGGCGGCGCCATCAGCGTGGACCTTACGGTCCAGGACGTGATTTGGGGCGAGGAGAAGGCAAAAGAAGTCAAGCTGATCTACACCGACAAGACCCTGCTCAAAGAAGGCGAATCTGTGGAAGGACTTTTTGCCCTCAAGGCTCTGGCCGGCCAGGGTTATTCGCCGGTGGGCCGACCCGTCGCGCTTTCCAATGGCGACGGCGAGCGCAGCTCAAAGATCGCCGTGTGCCGGGCTTTCATCGAACTGGAGCAGCAGGAGGCCGGCGAAGATCGCCTCAGGGCATTTGAGGACCTGCTGGCCTACCATCTCTCGCTGGGAGGATATCCTGGCCGCAACGCCGCTGTGGAGCTGATGCTGTGGGTGGCCCGCAAGCCCGGCCAGGTCACCCGGGCCCGCTTTGACCGCTTCAAGACGTTGCTGGCGTCTGCCCGCCAGGCCCTGGACAACCGCACCCGCCAGGACGTGCAGCTTGCCCTGCAGGGTATGGTCGAGACTCGCCTCAAGAACGACTGTTTTCGCGAGGCGCGGCGCGGCAAGGCCAAGGCCGACCGTGTGAAGGCCATTGCCGAGCTGGCGGAGTTCGTCAAGGAATACCCCCGGGCCTTTGTCGAGGCGGATGCCAAGCTGGCGGATGCCATGGCCAAGGAGTGCCAGGACGGCGAGACAGCCAGGACCGCGCTCGAAGATCTGGCCTCCGAGATTCGCCGCGAATTGCGCGCGCGACAGATTGAAGAAGAGGCCCGCCGCGCCGAGGAAGAAGAGCGCGTGCGCCACGCCCAGGGCGACAAGTAACCGATTTTTCCGGAATCGCTCAACTGAGCCGCGCCCATCTGCCGATGGATGCGCAAGTGCGCCTTTTGGGGCGCAGCGCCAGTCGATGAAACCAACCCAGACAGGGAGCCAGTTATGAAGAAGTTGATGCTGCTTGCCGCGATGACCGCCTTCCCCGCCCTGCTCGGAACGGGCTGCGTATCGACCGGCCAGTATGACGCGATGGTCAAGCACAATGAGACGCTGAACTCCGAGAAGACGGCCCTTATGGCCGAGAACGAGCGCCTCGAGGACTCAGTGGCCAAACTGCGCGGCGACAATGAACGTCTGCGCAACGCCCTGGCTTCGGCTGAAGCCAAGCCTGCCGAAAAGGTCAACGAGGACGAGATCTACTCCAAGCTTCGTGCCATGTGGGAAAAGGAATCGGGCGGCGACTTTGATGTCATTCGTCGTGGCGGCGCCATGGGTGTGCGCATCGACGACCGCAACGTGCTGTTCAAGAGCGGCTCCTGGGAGCTGACCGACAAGACCAAGGAGACCCTGACCAAGGTGGCCGCACTGCTCGAGAAGAAGATGGACGCCATGACCTTTGTGCGCGTTGATGGCCACACGGACAGCGATCCCGTTCTCAAGGCCAAGGCCCAGGGCATTCTGGACAACATTCACCTGAGCACCATGCGCGCCATGGCAGTCCGCACGTTCCTCATCAGCAAGGGCCTGCCGGCGGATCGCGTCTACGTGTCCGGCTACGGCGAGCACTGGCCGATCTCGAGCAACACGACAAGTGTGGGCAAGAGCAAGAACCGCCGGGTTGAAATCTTCATCGGCACGGCTGACGGGCTGAGCATCGGTGACACACCGGCCGTCAGCAAGGACAGCGGCAAGGGCAATGAGCAGGCGTCCAAGAGCGGCAAGGGCAAGGAAACCGTCAGCAAGAAGTAGCGCACCGTCATAACGCGAGGCGCCCGGGGAAACCCGGGCGCTTTGCTTTGGGCATCATCCTTTCAGCGTTCGCTCATACAGCGATTCCCATTGCGGGAGAATCTTCTCAAGCGCGAATCGACCCACGGCCACCTCGCGGGCCGCAGCGCCAAAGGCCTTGCGCTTGGTGTCGTCGGACAAAAGCTCGATCATGGCATCGGCATGCACCTGGATGTCTCCCACGGGCACGAGAATGCCCGTTTGGCCGCTGGTGACGACCTCCGGCAGGCCTCCTGTGTGGCTGGCAACGACAGGCACGCCGCAGGCCATGGCTTCGAGGGCCGAGAGCCCGAAACTCTCATACTCGCTGGGCAGGTAGAACAGGTCGGCCTGCGGCATGAGCTCCCAGATGGCGTCGTAGGTGCCAATGAACGACACCTGGCGGCGCAGACCGAGCTTCTCGACAAGTTCCTTGCAGGCCGCAAGTTCCGGTCCATCTCCTACTAGAGCCAGACGGGCGTTGATCTTGCCTACTACCCTCGCAAAGGCATGAATCATGTCCCGGGGACGTTTGACTTCACGGAAATTGCTGACGTGCAGGATGATCTTTTCATCGTGGCGCCCGAGCTGTCGTCGCTTGTCCGGGCAGCAGCCAGGTACGAAGCGCCGCACGTCAATGAAGTTGGGCAGTACCTCAACATGATCGGCGTCGCACTCCAGCAGGCCTAGGGTGCGGCTGCGCAGTTCATGGCTTACGCAGGTCACGCGGTCACTGCGTGCGATACCGAAGCTGGTGACTTTCTTGTACACGCGCTGCTGGCCGATGATGGTGATGTCGGTGCCGTGCAGTGTCGTCACGAGCTTCATTTCCGGCCTGCCGTTACGAAGCATCTCACGGGCAAGGATGCCGGAGATCGCGTGAGGAATGGCGTAGTGGGCGTGGAGCAGGTCGAGACCGTTGGCCTCGGCCACTTCCATGATCGTGCCGGCCATGGCCAGGTCATAGGGCGGGTACTTGAACAGCGGATATGCGCTGACTTCGACCTCGTGGTAGGTGAGGTTGCTTCGGTAACTCTGGAAGCGGAAGGGCAGTGCATAACTGATGACGTGAACATTGTGTCCGCGTTCAGCCAGGGCTGCGCCCAGTTCGCTGGCAACGACGCCCGACCCGCCGTGGGTGGGGTAACAGAGAATGCCGATATTCATGCTCTGGTTGTAACGGAAGTGGGGGCCCGCTGCTTCCGTGCAAAACGCCAAAATCTGACCGAAAAACGCAAAGAGCCCAAGCGCGAGGAAAGGGCCGGAAAGGAGAGCGTAAAGCTACCCTCTCGAACGCGCTTGGGCTGATGGCGGAAATTCCGCGAAGTTCAGACCGGACTCCATGTGCAGGATTTGTCGAGGGGCCGGGGAAGGGAGTCGCCCGACGTGCGCCAAACACCTGACTCCAACAAAGTTAGTATACCCTAATCTGGCGCCTTGTCAATTTACACACAAAGCAAAAACCTGACTTGCCCCCCAGCCGCCGCCAAACCCGCTCTGGTCAGGCCTTCCAAGGCCGACCTGCAAAGAGGCTCTACGGCTCCGCATTCTAGAACAGGATCGGTGAAGACTTTCTTCCCGCGAATTGCGTGATTCGGCCGGTCACGCGCGCTGGACTTCTGCCAGCAGGTCAAAGCCTAGGGAGCGCACGATTCGCGCTTTCAGCCATTGGCCGGGTGCGAAATCACCTTTGAGGCGAAGGGTGCAGTCGATTTCAGGGGCGTCCATACTGCTGCGCGCCTCGGTGGGGTACTTGGGGTCTTGGCTCTGCCCCTCGGTGACACACTCAAGAGTCTGGCCCACGAGGCGCTCGTTGCGCGCAAACAGGGCCTGCTGAGCGACTTCCATAACCCGCGCGTGGCGCCGCATTATCTCGGCTTCGGGGAGCTTGCCGTCAAGCTGAAAGCTCTCGGCCTGGCTTTCGTCGCTGTAGGGGAAAACCCCGGCCCGGTCCACGTAGCCTTGCCGCAGAAAGTCGCAGAGTTCCTCAAACTGCGCCTCTGTTTCTCCGGGGAACCCGACAATGAAGGTGCTGCGCAGAGTCAGACGAGGCACGCGAGCGCGCATGCGTTCCAGCAGGCGCAACGTGGATTCGCCGGTGGTACCCCGCTTCATGCGGGCCAGCACGGGGGTTGAAACGTGTTGCAGAGGCATGTCGATGTAGCCCAGAAGCTTTGGCTCGCGGGCGAGGAGGTCGATCAGCTCGTCTGTGACCTGCGACGGGTAGGCGTACATCAGGCGCAGCCAGCGAAGGTCGGGAATGCCGGCGACTTCGGCCAGCAGTTCATGCAGCGTCTTGCGGCCCTCGTTGTCCAGGCCGTAGTAGGTGCTGTCCTGCGCTACGATGATCAACTCGCGCGCGCCGTCGGACACCAGTTCGCGCGCCTCCTGCAATATCTGGGCGCGCGGCTTGCTGCGAAAGCGGCCGCGGATCGAGGGAATCACGCAGAAGCTGCATGTGTGGTTGCAGCCCTCTGAAATGCGCAGGAAGGCGTAGTGGCGCGGCGTGAGGCGCAGGCGGTGGCGATCGTCGTAGATGGTGCCCTGGGCGTCGGGGTCGGAAATGACGGCCTTGCGGGCCAGTTCGCCGCTCTGGCGCAGTTCACGCAGCACGGAAGTCACCTGGGCGCGGTCGTTCACACTGACCAGGGCGTCAGCGTGGGGGACTTCGCGCTCCAACAGCTCTCGGTAATTTCCCACCATGCAGCCGGCCACGACAACACGCTTGACCTCGCCCCGCTGCTTGAGCTCGAGCATGCGGCCGATGGTCTCAAGTGACTCTTGCCTTGACGCGTCAAGAAAACCACAGGTGTTGATGACGACCACATCGGCGCCACGGTACTCGGGCGTGATGACAAAGCCCTCGGCGGCCAGGCCGCCCAGCATGGTCTCCGAGTCAATCAGGTTCTTCGGGCAGCCCAGAGAGACAAAGGCAACCGTGCCCAGCGAAGTGTGCATGCCTGTTTCCTGCAATCTCAGCGCACACAGATAAACACACCTGCCCGCGCTTTGAAATGGGGCGCGCGGCGAAATGTCTGTGTTCATGCCCGCTGATGTGTGGTTAAACACCCTTATGGCGGTGCACATCGGCATTGAAATGTCACGGGATTTGCGGCTGGCCGCCGGCCGCCTCGTGCCGCCGGGCACGCTGGCGGCAGGAGGCGTCAACCTGCTGCGTCACGCGCTGGAGCTGGCCGCTCGCCTGACGGGGCCCGAATTCATCAGCGTGCTGACCATCGAGCCCGATGAAACCGTTCTGGATTTGGTGGCCGAGTTCGGCTGCCGTGAGGCGGGCGCAATGCAGTGGGTGGCGACGCTTGCCGATCTCGCCCCTGCGGCAGGCCCCGGCGATGCCGCGCTCATTTTGCGCCAGACGGCTCCGCTGCGGGACGAGACCGCGCTGAAGTTGGCGCTGGGAATGCTGAAGCAGCATCGCTGTATAACGGGGGCGTCCAGGCCGCCGGCCGGCTTCTGGGCATCTCGGGCAAGGGCGGGAGTCCCCCAGCCCGAGCCCTATGCAGTCCGTTGTTTTGAGGCATGGCGACTGTCGGAGTTTGGCAAGTACGGATTCTCGGGCCCCACGTCCGAGATGCCTCTGCTGGAGCTGGACTGGGACGCGTTTGTGGAGATTGACCGGCCCGAGGACTTCGAGCGGGCCGCGAGGCTGTTCAAGCGTTGAATTCGGGCTTGAGGCGGGCCACGACGAACTCGCACAGGGCCTCGCTGAGTTCGTCCTCGCGAATCTCGTACCAGTCAAAGGTTTTCACCTTGGTGGCCTGGGCGGGGCCGAGGCTGCGGCGGATGGCGTTGCGCAAGTCGCCATACTTGGCCCAGCCCGCGAACTTGACGACGCGGGTTTCGTCCCGCAGCAGAAACAGCCCGCCAACTTCCGGCACGCGCTCGATCATCTCCGGCTTGAAGGCCCAATCCCAGGTGCGGCCCGCCGCCGTGTTGGGGTCGGGCTCCACAAAGCGTGACATCGCCGCCTGGGGCAGTTCAGTGAGTTTGAGGCGCAACTGTTCGCCCGTTCCCATGACGCGCAGCTGCGTCTCGCCCGCGGCGATTTCTTCCGGCCCGGCGATCACCACCAGCGGTATGGCCTTGCGCTCGGCGTAGGCCAGCTGCTTTTTGAGTTTGGCGCCGACCTCAAGGTAAACCTCGGTGTTTACGCCTGCGCGGCGCAGTTCTGTGGCAGATTTCAGGGCGTATTCGAGGCAGGTCTCGTCGAAGACGGTGACCAGCACCGAGGCGCTGGCCTTGCTCTTCATGAGCAGGCTGGCGCTCTCCAGGGCCGCCAGCAACCGGTCAATGCCCACGGATATGCCCACGGCGGGCTCGTCTTTGCCGGCGAACAGGCCCACGAGCCCGTCATAGCGCCCGCCGGACATCACGCTGCCAAAAGAGGGGGCGTCGCTCAGCGTCGTTTCGAACACCGTGCCCGTGTAGTAGTCGAGGCCGCGCACGATGGTCGCGTCCACCAGCAGGTGCTTCTCAGGCACGCCCATGCGGCGCGCCTCTACAAGCACCTCGCGCAACTCCGAACAGCCCAGCTGGCCGCTGGCTGCGCTTCCCAGGAACTCGGATAGTTTGCCGATGCGGGCATCATTGCCGCCTTCAAACTTGGCCAGGTCGAGGAAGGCGAGCACGGTCTGGCGTGCCGCCGCATCGACTCCCTCAAGCGCGGCAAGCTCCTTCTCAACACCCTCACGCCCGACTTTGTCGAACTTGTCGACGGCCCGCATGATTGCGGCCATCTGGGCATCCTGATTGATGCCCAGCTTTTCCTGAAGGCCTCGGAACAGCTTGCGGTTGTTGAAGCGGATGAGGTGCGTCTTGACGCCCACGGCCTGCATGACCGCATGATCGACAGCCAGGCATTCGGCATCGGCGAGCAGGGAATGGCTGCCCACGATGTCGACGTCGCACTGCCAGAACTCGCGGAACCGCCCGCGCTCCATGCTGGGCGCCTCGGCGCGCCACACGGGCCCCATCTGGTAGCGCTTAAAGGGGCGCGGCAGGTCGGTGCTGTACTGGGCCACGACGCGCGCGAGGCTGACGGTCAGTTCGTAGCGCAAAGCCACGTCACGGTCGCCGGAATCGCGGAAGCGGTAGAAGAGTTTCTCCGCCTCAGGGCCAAGTTTGCCCATGAGGATGTCGGCATATTCGATAGCGGGAGTGTCGAGCGGTTCAAAGCCAAAGCGCTCAAAAACTGCGGCGATCTTGCGCAGCATGCGCGTGCGCGGAATCATTACCTCGGGCAGGTAATCGCGGAAACCCTTGAGAAGTCGCGGCTCGATGCGTGGCATGGCGCTGCAAGGGTAAGATAGGCCGCGTGGGGCGCAAGGATGGATCAGTTAGAGGGCGGATAGAAGCAGAGTTCGACTGACACAGTGTCGGCCATCGCTGTCTCTTCGGCGCTCGGCACAGCTACTTGGCGGCTTTCAGCGCCGTCAGGGCTGCGGGCTTGGTCTGGGCAAAGGTGAATACTTGTGAGAGGCCCAGCATGTCGAAGACTTCCTTGACCGGCTCCGTGGGATTCATGAGTACGATGTTGCCGCCGCGCTCGTGGGCGGTAGCGAGGCTTCCGATGAAGACGCCGGCGCCCGCTGAAGAGATGTACTCGACCTGGCTCAAGTCGATGGCGATGCGCACTTTACCCTCGGTAAAGAGGTTGTTGACGGTCTGCTCCATGTACTCAAAGGTATGTGCATCCAGCCAGCCCGCCACGTGGATGAGGGTGACCTCGGGAGACAGTTGTTCAAGATTGATCTCGAACTCGCGCATGTATTTGACCCTGGATCTCGGAACCTGGTTGCCCTGCCGCTCTTGCCGTGTCCGCTCAGGCCGGCGCCTTGATGTACTTTACGAGGGTCAGCACGTTCTGCTGGCCTTCACGTGAACTGTACTGCACTTCATCCATCACCTTGCGCATGATGAACAGCCCCAAGCCGCGCTTGGAGCCCGCGCTGATGTGCGACTTCAGGTCGAGGTCGGCGTTGGCATTGGCGCCTTTGGCCGTGTCGTAGCTGATGCCAGAATCAAGGATGCGGATGGTGAAGCGGGAACCGTCCGCCTCGATCTGCACCTCGACCTTGCCGTCATCACGCCCGACGTAGCCATGCTGGATGATGTTGGCCACCGCCTCATCCACGGCCAGCACCACCTTGTTGATGTCGCCAGCCGGCAGCGAAGATCGTTTGATGGCGCCATGCAGGAACTCGCGGACCTTGGCCAGGTTCGCGGTCTTGGCATCGACCTCGATGCGATCTGATACGTGCGCTTGAGACATTCCGTCACTCCAGTGCACAGCCCGGTTGTTTCTTCATTTGCCTGGTCTGCCTTTGGGACACCCCGCCCTGCCTTTACTTCGGGGCAAACCTTGGCACCCCGTTGCTTCCACGCCATGGTTTCCCGGTGCGGCCCCTTCACTCGTCCGCTTGTTCCCTTTATCCCACCTTCACTGTCACGATCGTGATGTCGTCGTGCTGGTCGTCGCTCTGGGCGTGAGCCTGCAGGGCGTTGACCAACGTGGTCAAGTACTGGCTCGAAGGCGCATTGGCGGCCTGGGTCGTGATCTGGATCAGGCGTTCGCTGCTGAACTCCTGACCGTCGGGGCTCATGGCCTCCGTCACGCCGTCGGTGTAGATCACCACGCGGTCGCCGCGCTGCAGCTGAATCGTTTCTTCCTTCATGTTGCGTTCAAACAGACGGCCGTCCTTGTCAAAGCCCAGGGCAATGCCGCCCGGATTGATCTCGACGCATTGCTTGGTGCTGGCCCGATACATCAAGAGCGGGTTGTGGCCCGCGCTGGCCACCGTGAGCCTTGCCGTAGGAATATCCAGCAGCATGTAGAAGGCCGTTACGAACATGCCGCGCTTGATGTCCTTGGCCAAGGTACGGTTGACTTTGCAGAAAATGTCGCGCGGGCTGAGGTTCGACTCGGCCTCGTAGCTGACAAGCGCCTTGGTCATCATCATGACCATGGAGCCGGGGATGCCTTTGCCGGATACGTCGGCGCAGATCATGCCCAGGTGGGTCTTGTCCACGAGAAAGAAGTCGTAGTAGTCGCCGCCGACTTCCTTGCTGGGCGAGTAATAAGCACTGACGTCATAGCCCGCAATGCGCGGCACGTGCTTGGGCAGCAGGTTCTCCTGGATTTCCTTGGCGATGTCCAGGTCGTGCTTGCGCGACTGATTCTCGGCCCAGACTTCCTGCGCCTGCTTGAGGCCCGCCGCCATGTCGCCCAGCAAGCGCGAGACGATCCCCACTTCGTCGCCGCTCTGGGCCAAGGGGCGGTGGTCGAAGTTGCCGCCGCTGATGATCTGGATGTCCTGCATCAGGACCTGCAGGGGGCGCGTAATGTTGCCACCGACGAAGAACGCCATGCCTACCGCTACCAGAATGGCCACGACGGAAACGCCGAGCAGAGTCAGCACCAGGTTGCTCTGGCGGGCGTTGATGTACTTGCGGTCCAGGTAGAGCGTGACAGTGTCACCGGAGCGTTGGTCACGCGAGAAGCTGAAAGCGGGCTCTTCAAAGGCAGTGGCTGCCGGGTCGATCTCGATGTCGCCCGAGGTGCGTTTTGCCGAAGACTGGCTCAGATCAGGCTTCTTGTCGGTTTTGGCGTGGCTGACGAGAGACATCTCGCGGGGCTCAAAACCCGGCAGCATGCCGACCTTGATTTCGAACTGGATCAGGCGGATTTGGCTGTCGTCGGCGTTCGTGAGCGCGTCAAGCGTGCCGGAGAAGTCCTTGCGGTACTCAGTGTAAATCACGCGCCGCAGACCGCCCCTTGTATCGGCGATGAGCGAGTTCATCGTCTCGTTCGCGAGCTTGGTGCGCAGATCTTCCCAGGGTTTGCCTTTGACCTGGTAGGCCGTCTGCAGGTCGGAGAAGTAGTCCTTGAACGTACGCATGGCCTCGTCATTGACGACGCGCGGAGTAGAAGGTTCAGGCAACACTGCGCCCGGAGCCAGCTTCTTGAGGTCCGCCCAGGCTTGGGGGCCGATGATCTGGCCGCGCTGATCGTCCGTGAGGGCGGCAAGCTGACCCTGGTCCCCGACGGTCTTGAGTTCCGAGGCGATCACGACCCAGATGCGATCATTGATCAGTTGCTGATAGTTGGCGAAGGAACGGCAAGCCGGAATCTGTGTGTTGAACCAGGGGAACTGGATGGTCGCGCCCGTTCGGACCTTGGGCCATTCCTTGTGCAGGCCGCGCCAGTAGGTGTCGAATTTGGTGCGAGTGTTTCCCTGTGAAAAGTAGGCAATCATGCCCGTGTCAGACACGGTGTTGCGATAGTTCTCGTACAGCGCTTCGGCCTGTTGAAGGTTGGCGCGGCCCGACTGCTCGACCGTGGCCTCGAGGCTGGAACGTCCGATAGCCTGAACGATAAGGAAGATGACTACCACGATAGCGATGGTCAGGCCGCTCATGGCCAGGACCACCTTCATTTTGATGGGCAGGCCTTGGGGCTTGGTGGAGACAATCACGCGGCGCGCAGGCTGCCCCGGCGCGGCAGCGGCGGTCGAAGTGCCGCGGCTGGCAGGGGGAGGAGGCGGTACGGTGCCTCCGCTGGCTCCGTGGGCCGGGATCTGCCCCGAGGATTTCCGGGCCGCGGCTGGGGGCGGCGTGTTGAGGCGTCCCTGAGCGGGTCGTGAAGCCGGCTTCTCTGCCGGAGCGGATGGGGGTTTGGCTCCCGGGCTGCTGGGGCCTTTGGGCGGTGTATTAGCCATCGTTGAGCCGACCGTCCTTCATGGTTTCTATCCATGGACCTGCGCCAGAAGGCGCACGGTCCAGATTGTCCACGCTCCAAGGCACGCGGCAGCCAGATCGTCCGCGAGTATGCCTGCACTGCGCGGCAGGAGTTCGAAGCTGCTGACGGGCCAAGGTTTGGCGATATCGTAAAAGCGGAAAACGATGAAGGCGAAGCAAAAGTCGGCCCAGCTTGGGTTTCCAAGTAGAGCCAGCAACAGGGCAAAGGCCGCCGCCTCATCCATCACAAACCAGCTGGGGTCATGGTCCTGGCCCAAGCGGCGCAGCACTCTTTCGCCCAAGCCCAGGCTGGCCAGACAAAGGGCTACAGCGGCCCCCCAGAGCGCCAGAGGCTCATTGGCGGCGAGCTTCATCCACAGTCCAAGGCCCACGGCGGCCACAGTCGTGCCCGCCGTTCCCCGGAGTACAGGGGCAAAGCCGCTCAGGAATAGACTGCCCAGCAGGACCTCGGGGCGCAGGCGATCTGCCAGAGGCGGATCCTGGGGTTTTGGGCGGCGTTGCGGGTCTGTGTAGGCAGGGTGCAAAATGCTGCTATCCTGTCGCGGGGGTTGAGGGCCGGCGTTCTTTTAGCGGAATGTGCGGCCATGCAAAAGCTGAAGTTCTCGACAGGCATCGTTAGGAAAGCCTGGGTGCTGCGGGTGGGCGGTTATGTGGATGCCGCCAATGCCCCCATGCTTCGAAAACGGCTGTGGGAAACCTTGTGCATCGAATGTCCGGCGCTTCTCCTTGACCTTTCCGGGGTTGAGGGAATGGACAGCGCGGGTGTGGCTGTTCTGGCGGAGTTCCACGCCCAGTTGCGGCTGAAGTCGCGGGTACTTGGGCTGGTGGGGCAGTCGCCTCCCGTGCGGCGGCTGCTCGAGGTGCTACAAGCCATTGACGTGGTCTGTGACTGTTACAGCACACTTGACGAAGGCATTCGGCGGACTCAGAAGCTGAGGCCGCAGGCCACTTCGGGCTAGCCCATGTTGATTCTGACAGAGTCGCTCACCGCAGTAGGGTCCGTCATCAATGCACAGCTCAGCGCATTGGGTCGCACGGTGCGCTTTGGGGGCAGCGCCGCGCTTTATGCGGTGCGGGGGGTAATTAACCGGCGTATCTATCCCCGCCATGATCTCGTGGTGCAGATTGACTACACCGGGGCACGCAGCACGCCCATCATGATCCTCACGGGCTTTCTGGTGGGTATGACCCTGGTAGCCCAGACTACGCCAACCCTGGGCCGCTATGGCCCCCAAGAGCTGGTGGCCGGCGTAGTTGGCGTCAGTGTGCTGCGCACGCTGGGGCCCGTGCTGGCAGCCATCATCTTTGCCGGCCGCGTTGGTGCGGGCTTCACCGCCGAACTTGGCACGATGAAAGTCGGCGAGGAAGTCCAGGCGCTGGAAACCATGGGCATCGATCCCATTGGCTATCTGGTGGCGCCGCGTTTTTTTGCGGCCGTGATCATGCTGCCTTGCCTGACAATCTGCTTTGACGCGGCGGCGCTGATTGGCGGCTTCATCATCGGCGTCTACAACTTCAATATTCCTCCCGAGGACTACCTCGACGTGACCAAGCAGTTTGTCTACATCTCGAACTTCACGTTTGGCGTGTTCAAGAGCGCGGTGTTTGCCGTCATTATCACGGTGGTCTGCTGCTACAAGGGCTTCACCGTGCAGGGCAGCGCCATGGAGGTCGGCCGCGCGACCATGCAGGCCATCGTGGTCTGTCTGGTCAGTATCATCTTCACGGATTTCGTGCTGGCGCTCTTCTACAACATCCTTGCCAGGTACGACATCGTCCAGTAGGGGGCCCATGGCGGGACAGGTGAACATTGATCTTCCCCGGCCGCGCGGCGAGGGCCAGCTGCGCAGCGAGGGTCCCGTCATAAAAGTTGAGCACCTGACCAAGCGCTACGGCGACAAGGTTGTGCTGGACGACATCTCGTTTGAGCTGGCTCGCGGACGAGTGTACGTGATCATGGGCCCCTCGGGGTGCGGCAAGAGCACACTTCTGCGCATGATGATCGGAGCGGAGCCGCCGGACGCCGGCCGTGTGCTGTTGGACGGTGTGGATATCACCACGGCCGACAAGCGCACCCGGGAGGAGGCCCGCCGCAAGTTTGGTGTTCTGTTTCAGAGTTCCGCCCTGCTCAACGGCCTGACAGTGGCCGAAAACGTGGCCCTGCCTATTGCCCAGCACACAGACCTGTTGCGCAGCACCATTGACCTGATGGTGCGCCTGAAGCTTGAGCTTGTGGGCATGGGTGACGCCGCCGACAAGTTTCCCTACGAAGTTTCGGGCGGCATGAAGAAGCGCGCGGGCCTGGCGCGCGCCATTGCCCTGGACCCGGCCATCGTGTTCTATGACGAGCCTTCGGCGGGCCTCGATCCCGTCATGGTGGGCGTCATTGACAAGCTGATCAAAGACCTCACCAGCAAGCTGGGTATCACCAGCGTGGTCATCACCCACGAAATGCCTTCGATCTTCCGCATTGCCGACGAGGTCATAATGCTCTACGGCGGCAAGATAGTGTTCCAGGGCAGCCCTGGTGCCCTGCGCAGCTCGACTTCGCCGCTGGTTCGCCAGTTCATCAACGGCGATCCTGAGGGGCCCCTCAATGCTCCCCGCCAATTGGCCGAACTCAGTCAGCGCCTCTTCGGCTCCGGTCGCACCCCGGCAGGGGGTGCTTCATGAACAGGTCCGAAGACAGGCGCTTGAACCTCTGGCTGGGAGCGGCATTTCTTGCGGCACTGGCCTGCGGCGGGCTGTATCTGGCCATCAAGCCGATGGTCGCTGCGCCGCCGGAGCCCGCGCGCCGTTTCGTGGCCTACTTTGACGACGCCGGCGGCATCTCCAAAGGCGATGTCGTGCGCATCAAGGGTCGCCGCGCCGGCAGCGTGCTTGACGCTACGGTGGTCCGGCGCGACGGCCGCTCGGTAGTGCGCGTTGAGTTCGAGATCGCGCCCGGCAGCGGCTCGACTTGGCTGCGCGACGGGGCCATCGCCGCGGACAGCGAAATCCGCATCAGGCCTGCGGGCATGCTGGGGCGCCCTTCCATCAGCATTACGATTGGCAATGACACCTCCAAGCTCATCCGCGAAGGGGAAGAATGGAAGCGGGCCAAGGGCGTCAGCGGGGTGGATCAGTTCACGCAATGGAGTGAGGAACTGCGCAAGATCGAGGCTGGCATCGACCAGTTCATTGCCCTGGTCTCTGACCGCGAGATGATTGACAACCTCAAGGCGCAGGTTGCCGAATTGCGCCAGGCACTGTCCCAGGCCCAGGAAAGGGTCGAGGCTGGCATGGCGCAGTCGGCGGACTTTGAGGCGAGGCTGGAGGAGATGCGCCTGGCACTGGCGGAACTCAATCAGGAACTGGAGGCGCAGGGGCCGCAGCTTTCCAACAATATCAGCCGCCTCCACGAGCAACTGGCTGAAACGCCCAAGGCGCTGGAGGATGCATCAGAGAACATCCAGAAGATCCATTCTCAGGTCCTGGAGTTTGGCAAGAGCCTTGAAAGCAGCACTGCCGGCGGCAGCACCGATGAGCTTTCGAGCGTGCTGCGCAGCTTCAGGCGGCTGTCGGCCACTTTGCGCGCCTCCTGTGAGCGAGCGGCTGTGGACCCCAAGCAGGCCGGCGACATGCCGCCGTGGCGACTTTCGCGCCGCTTCTTCAATGGCGGAGAAACGGTGCTGGAGCCCGCGGATCGGGCCGAGGCCGCTTCGCCGGCCAAGCAGCCGAAGATTGTCGAGCCGCCCCGGCAGCGCCCGACCAAACCCGAAGAACCGCTGCACGACTGAACCTAAAGGACTGTCATGGCCCGCAAAAACTCAAGGTCCGACCTCATCACAGGCGCCTTTGCCCTGTTTGTGATCGCCTGCTCGGTGTTTGTGGTGCTGTTTTTGCAGGCCGTTGGGCCGCGGGTCGAGGGCGCCCGCTACACCGTAGTCTTCGAGGATGTCGGCGGCCTCGGCGGCAACGCACCCCTGATTGTTGCAGGGCAGAAGGTGGGCAAGGTCGAGTTCATACGCACGCAGCCCGTCACCCGTAGCGACCAATCCCGTGCTGTGGAAGTGGAGGTCGGCATCATCGTCGATGAACGGTACGCCTCGGCCGTGGTGATTCCCATTGATTCCGTGGCCACGGTACAGATGGGCAGCCTGTTTGGCGGCTCCCAGCTCGTGCTCAAGCTGGGCACGGCCAAGGAGATTGTCCAGCCCGGCCAGCGCCTGCCCAACATGGGCCGGCCCCCGGTCAGCCTCAATGACATCATTGACAGCGCCCAGGTAACCATCAAGAAATTGCAACTCGGACTCGATCAACTCGCAGACGTCCTGGCGGACCCGCGGTTCTCCTCGAACATCAAAGAGTCCATGGAAAGCCTGCGCTCGACCCTGAAAACCCTAGATGAAGGCCTCAAGAAAATGGAGCCGGCTTTTGGCAAGATCGGGCCCACCCTCGACAACGCCAACGACCTACTGACCGAGATGCGCACCCTGATCAAGGACAACAACGAGACCATCACCAGCGCCATCAAGCACATGGAAGGCGCAGCCAAGGGCGCCGACGAGCTGCTCAATGGCGATGCCAAGGCCCTTGTTGCCGACTTGCGCAAGATTGCGGACAACCTCGACAAGCTGGCCGGCAACCTCAACAACGTTGTGCTGGACAACCAGGGCAACATCGCCGTGTCTATGGCCAACATCCGTGAAAGCACTGAGAGTATCCGCGTGTTTGCCCGACGCATCGAGCGCGACCCCAGCCTGCTGATCTGGGGAAGCGATGAACCCCAAGCCGATCCCAACGCCCCCGCGCCCCGCAAGACCTCAGATGTTGATGAGTGGAGCATGCGACGCAGCGGGCGCCTGCCCCGCCGCGCCAATGAGTAGCTTGTGGCACTTCGCGCAGAAGGAACCCATGCTCAAGTTCGGACAACATAAGAAAGTCACGCTGCGCCCCGTCCTGGCCCTGGACTTGCTGATCATGGCGGTGCTTACGGCCACAGGCTGCGGCGTGCCGCGCCTGACGGTTTTTGAGCAGGGCGTGGAATACCTTGACGCCAATGACTACCCCCGCGCCATTGAGTGGTTCAAGAAGGACATCACGGAGAACGGCGAGACCCTGTCGAACACCTACAACCTCGGGGTCTGCTATCAGGACCTGCGCAAGTTCGATGAGGCCATCGAGTGGTACGAGCGGGCCCTCAAGATCCGGCCCCGGGACGCTCGCTCTCTGGTCAACCTGGCCATGATCCAGCTTGAACTCAAGCGCGACCTTACAGCCCTGGGCCTGCTTGAGAAGGCCGCGGAGTCCGAGCGCGACCGGGCCTATCCGCTTGTCGCTCTGGGTATCTACTACCAGAGGCTGGGCAACATGCCCAAGGCGGGCGATTACTATCGCGCGGCCGTCGCGCGCGAACAGAAGTCAGCCTATGCGTGGTTTCACTTCGGAACGTGGTACGAGGCCAACGACCTGATGGGCGATGCAGCGCAGGCCTATGATCGCGCGGCGGAGATTGATCCCACGGACCCTCTGGCGTTTGAAAGCGCGGCGCGCTGCTACGCCCGTCTGAAGAACTGGTCGGCCGCGAGCCGCAATTATGACTACGCCATTGCCATTTCTCCTGATCGGCCGGAACTGTACATTGCCTGCGCTGACGTGATGGTCGAGCAGCAGCGCTACGAACGAGCGACGCAATATCTGTGGACAGCGCGCTCCCTGATCCGCAGTGGTGACCAGGGCATCCATGAACGCCTGGTCAGGCTCTACAAGTTGATGCACGAATCCGAATCGAACCGGCAGTTGCCACAAGAGAAGCCTGCCGAGCCTCCACGGTAGCAGGGCCAAGCCCGCCCACGACCCAGCCGCTACTGTTCAAAGTGAGCGCGCCAGGCTGCCGCGTTGGTGCCGTAGTCCTTGCCGCCCGCCAGTTCCGATAGTGCAGCACGGGCAGCCTCTGCCACGACCTTATCGTTGTCCTTGAGCAGGCCAATCAGGGTGCCCGCGGCCTTCTTGTCGCCGACTTTTCCAAGAGCCCAGGCGATCGAGGACTTGAGGTCGGCGTTCTCCTGGCGTCCCAGCATGTCGAGGATGGGCTGGCACGCTTCGCGGGCCTTGAGGTCTGCCGCCAGGGAAAGCGCGGTGAAGCGTACGGTGGATGAATCGTCGCGCAGGGCATGGATGATGGCGGCGGCGGCTCCCAATCCCTTTTCTTTTGCCTCGGCACGAAGGGCCCGCGCGCGATTGGCGGGCCTGCTCATGTCTGAGGTGTCCACGGCGGGAGTCGGCCTGGACTTTCCGGGTCCGCCCGCGGAGGCCGGGGGCGCGTCAGTGGGCTCGCGCGTCAGAGGTGCATCGGTCAGGCGGGCGGTTGAATAACGGTAGTAAACCTCAAGGCACAAGATGGCGCAGGCCGTGCTGTAAAGCCGGCCCGCCACGGGCCCAATCCAGGAGTCCACGGGGTCCCAGCTTCCCTTATGTTCCTCGACCTCAAGTTCCTGATTCTGTAGCAGGGCGGGCTTGAGCGCGGCATTCCAGCCTTCCCAGTCGGGGCCGGCGCCGTCCGTGGCAAGGAACAGCCCCAGGGTGCAGTAATACCAGCCATAGAATGTGTCGAAGTTTGGGTCGTGGCTGCCGGCGTTTGGCTTGAGGAAGTTGCTCCAATTGGGCCGGTGCTCGGCCAGTAACCGCATAGCGGCGACGTTCTTCCTGGCGTGGGCTTCGCGATCAAGGATGACCCTCGCCGTCAGGCCCACGCCGGTCATGGCGATGCCTTTGCGGTAGGGGAAAGGGCTCTTGTCGGCGTAGTAAGTCTCGCCGCTGTCGAGAGTCATTTCACCGTAAAGCTGAGACATGCGCTTCCAGCAGCTCTCGCTCACGCCAATGCCCACGGCGCGCGCACTTTTCAGCGCGAGCACGGCCCAGCCTGCGATGGACAAATCGTTCCGCAACACCTTGCGCGCAGAGTCCGTCACTTCGCCGCGGTAGTCCCAGCCGCCCTTGGCGGATTGGGTGCGTTCCAGAAAGCGCACGGCGCGCTCGGCGCTTCGCTTCAATCGCTCGTCGCCCGTCAGGCCGTAGGCCTCGCACATGGCCAAGGTCGCCACGCCGTGCGTGTACATCTGGATGCCGCTCAAGGCGTGATCAAACGAACCCGATCCCTGCTGCTGGCGCAGCAGCCACTCCAGGGCGCGCCGCACGTTGTCCGAAAACTCGCCCTGCTCCGGCGTGTGACCGGCGGCCAGGAAGGGCAGCACACAGAGGGCGGAAACCGGGGTGCGCATGGCGGCTCCCCAATTCTCGTTGATGCCGGAATCAAACAGCGTGTCCTGGCGGCCCGTGGGGTCCCAGCTTCCGTCGCTGGATTGCACGGAGGCGAGCCACGCCAGTCCCAGGTTCACGGCGTTTTCCGTGCCGGAGTCGCCGCCGTGGCGCCTGAGCGCCGCCGCGCGGCTGTTGCCGCTGCGGTTCTTGTAAAGTCCGCCGCCTGCGAACTCTCGCCCCGCTGAGGGTGTACGCTGCCCTTCTCCCAGGCCTGCTCCTGAGTTGCGAGGCAAACGGGGCAACTCCGTCGCGCGGCTGGGCATGGGAGGTGCAACCTCCGGCTCGGGGGCGAAAACCTTCTCTTCGGGCGCCTTGTAGTCTTCTGAGCCCGGTGCCAGGTCTTTGAAGACCTGCTCAGGTGAAATCGTGGTTTCCTCGTCCGGCGCGGCGATGAGCGACTCGTTCTTCTCAGGTGCCTCAAGAGGCGCGGGCGGGGTGAGGCCCGCAAAGTCAGGTTGAAACTTGGACGCGGTCACTTCGCGCAGAGGCGAAAGCGGCGTGATGAGCAGCAACATGGCAAGCAGGAGTGCGTGGGCCAGCAGCGCAAAGGTCAGGCTGTGCAGCGTCCACACGCTGGCCATGCGCAAAGCGGCCACGGCGCGGCGCGCCACGGGCACGCGAATGCGCTTGGAGGTACGGCCTTGGGCCCGGGTGCCGCGCAGGGCGCCTTGTGAGACGGCCGCCTCACCTTGCTTGAAATCAAAGGTGGCGGGGGCCAGGCAGCGGCGACAGGGCTGGGCGGAATAGCCCAAGCCCTCGTGGCAGCGAGGACAGGCCAGACTTTGCTCAAGAACGGGCAGCATCAGGAAGATCCTGGGGTGGACCTTCGGGGATCTACGCCCCACCAGTTTACCCGGTCTCGCCGCTTAGGCAAACCCAAACCCCTGTCAGGTCGGCTTCAGCAAGCCCCGGCTCCAGGCCCATAGTGCGGCCGCGGCCAAGGCCGCATTGGCAAGGGCGACCAACATGGCAAGGGCCAGGAAGCCCGGTTTGCGCGTCTTGTGCCGCAGCAGAAACATGCCACAGAACATGCCGGGCGCGGCCAAGGGAAGACCCAATAGCAGAAGCGTGCGCTCGGGAATCCGCCATTGCCGCCGTTGGGCGCGGCGCTTGTCCACGGCTTGCCCAATGAAAGCCAGCAGGTTTGTCAGCGCGAGTAAACCAGCGATCCATGAAACAGGCACGTTCATGGCTTCAGCTTCGCAAGCCGCTGGCAAGCTTCGGCCAGGGCATCCGCCGGTTTGGCGTAGCAGAAGCGAAGCAATTTACTGCCGCGCCCGCTGCCGGGCTCGTAAAAAGCGCCGCCCGGGATGGCTGCGATCTTGGCGCGTGCCAGCAGTTCACGACTGGCCGCCTGGTCGTCGGTCCAGCCAAGACGGGAGAAGTCTGCCATCACGTAGTAGCTGCCTTGGGGGCGGTAGGGCACAAATCCGCCTTGTTCGAGCGCGGCGCACAGGGCATCGCGGTCATGCTCATATTGCCGGCGCATCTCCTCGTAGTAGCTTTCCGGCGCGTCAAGGCCCCGCAGCACGCCACGCTGAAGCGGGTGTGGGGCGCAGACATACAAAAGGTCGCTGACCACGGCGGCGCGGCGGATGATGGCCTCCGGACCGGCCAGATAACCGATGCGCCAGCCTGTAATACTGAAGGTCTTGCTGTAGCCGCCCAGGGTCAGTGTGCGCTCGCGCAGGTTGCCCATGGAGGCCACACTGATGTGGCGCTGACCGCCGTAAACGATGTACTCATAGATCTCGTCGCTGAACAGCAGCAGGTCGTGGCGCTCTGCAAGCTGGCCAAGCCAGCGAATGTCATCCTCGCTATAGACCATGCCCGAAGGGTTGCTGGGCGTACAAAGCACGAGGGCCCGCGTCCTGGCCGAGATGGCCTGCTCCACGCTGGCGCGGTTCAGCTTCATGGTGGCCAGGTCCAGCCGCGCGTAGCGGGGCACCACACCGGCGAGCAGCAGGGTATTGAGGTGGTAGCCATAGTACGGCTCGATGAGCACGGCTTCGCTGCCAGGGTCCAGAGTGGCAAAGAGCCCTGCGGCAAAGGCGCCCGACGAGCCCACCGTGATGCAGACCTCGGACTCCGGGTTGTAGCGCAGTCCGTTGAAGCGCAGGAGTTTGTCGGCCAGCTTGCGCCGCAGTTCCAGAATGCCCATGGCGTGGGTGTATGTGGCCTTGCCTTCGCGGATGGCAGCGATGGCACCCTCGGCCACGAGGGGGTGGGTGGGCAGGTCGCAGATGCCCTGGCCCATGTTGATGCCCCCGATCTTCTCACATTCGATGGTCAGGCGCCGGATGTCGCTTTGCACCAGGCCCTGCATGCGGGCCGCCGTGAATCGCTCGCTCATATGCTCTTTCGCCTCAGCCCAGGCTGTGCCACAGGCGTTTGACGGAATCATGGGGCAGGTAGGCCAGCATGAAGCCGAGTTGCAGGAAGATCATCATGTAATACATCTGCCGCCAGGCCGGGTGGTTCTCGCTCCGTGTCAGCGATTCCGGGTCTGACAGTACCAGCAAGGCCACATAGCCGCCCCAAGCGGTCGAGATGGCTCCGAGAAACAACAGGTCCCCAAGGTTGCCGTGCAGCACACCGCTCAATGCCCCGGCCCAGATGAGTAGAAAGGGGGCAAACAGGAAGGGGGCAATCATGCGTGCCGCGGCCCTTGCGCCGTGCATCACCGGTAGTGTTCGCACGCCGTAGGCGGCGTCGCCGGTGACGTCACTGAAGTCTTTGGTGGTTGTGGCCCCGAACAGGAACAGGCCCATGATAGCCCCGATGAACCAGGCCTCGAAGCTCGCCGCGCTGGCCACCAGGCTCCAGCCTGCCACCTTCAAAAGCGTGCCTCGCGGCAGCGCAACGGTGGCGTTTGCCAACCAGCCTCTCATCTTGAGGCGCACGGGCGGTGCCGAATAAAGCACACTGAAGCCAGCCGCGCCAATGAACAGCGCCAGAGTGTCGAAGCGGCCCGTGAGTGTGCTGCACAGCGCAGCCAGCAGGAGCGCCGCCAGGCCGGTGACGGCCGCGAAGGTCAAAGCCTGGGCGGTTGTCAGATCGCCCTGGGGCAGTGGGCGCTCCGGTTTGTTGATGCGGTCAATGTCGAGATCGAACACCTGATTGAGGGCGTTACTGCCGGCATTGAGAAGGGCCGCGGCAAAGGACCCAAGCACCAGCGTCGAGAACAGGGCCTGTGGCGGAACCAGCCTTCCCGCAGGCTCGGCAAACCAGGCGACTACACCGCCCGAAAACATGCCCAGCGCCGGCGCCAGAAGTGTGAAGGGGCGCGCCAGTTTGACATAGGCGTCCATGGCGCGCACCAGGCTCCGCGGCCGGGTGAACTCGGATGAAAGGGTGCTGCCGCTCACGTTCAGGCTCCAAGCGGCGCATGTTAGCAAGGTTCGGGAAAGGAGCCGGGCCTTAGTCTTTGAGACCCTTCTTGATCTCAATCTCCTGGATCTTCTTCTTGAGATCTTTGTACTCGGCGTCTTCCTTCTTGTAGACCTTGAGCAGGTCCCGATAGATGCGCAGGGCCTTGTCCCAGTCTTCCTTTTCTTCGGCGGCCTTGGCATCAATCCAGGCGCGTTGCGCGATCTGCTTGGCCGCCCACTCCTTGAAGGCGGGATCGTTCTTGAGTTCGATCAGGGCTTTCTCGATACGGTCCTGAGCCTCCTTGTCGCCATAGCGCTTTTTGAGCTCCTTGAAGCGCTTGTCGGCGCCGGAGTAGTCGCCCTTGCGGGCTTCCTCGATGGCAGCGCTGATCTCCTTCTCCATCTCCGCTTTGCACTCTTCAATGCGCGCGAGGGCACTCTCATAGGCTTCAATCAACACTTCGCGCTGGGTGGCCAGGCGGAAGAACTTGAGCGCCTCGTCAAACTTGCCCGCCTTGAAAGCCGCTTCCCCCTTGGCGAAGTCGGACTTGATCTGCTCGATCACTTCCTGCGGCGTGCCCTTGTTTCCGCTGACGGGGCTAGCGCCGTACTGCGGAACGCCGTTGGTGGCGGCGTAATCGATGAACCGGCACGGGTAGTCCACCATGTTCTTCCAGATCACAAAGTGCAGGTGCTGGCTCTCGTTGGAACCTTGGCAGATCTTCTGGCCCGCCAGCACTTTGTCGCCCACCTTGACCAGTGAAGTACCGCTGCCAATGTGGGCATAAACGCTCTCCTCGCCGTCAGCGTGGCGGATACGCAGGCAGTTGTCGTTCTCTTTGCCCGCGGGCTCGGCGTCATGGGCAAGCGTGACCGTCCCGTCACGCGCAGCACAGATGTACTCGCCCCGCACGATATTGAAGTCCCAGGCGTAGTAGTTCTGTGCCTGCATGTGGGTCGCGCGCGGCGGTCCGATCTTGTTGCCATTCCAGCTCTGGTAGACCTTGCGGGACTCACCGGCGGGCCAGGGCAGGTAGTACTTGGCGGGCCAAGTCAGGTCTTCGGCTGCGCCCTGAACATCAGTCCAGGGCTTGATGCCGGGGCGCTTGTCCGTGCTGCCGACGCTGACCAGTTTCTCGGTTTCTTCGTACTTCTTCTCGAGTTCGGCCTGGCTCGGCGCGCAGGCCTTGCCCGTCGCCTTGGGCGACTTGGCCTGGGCTTCGGTGGTGCCGCCGGCGAACAAACCCGCCACGCAATAGAACAAAAGTCCAAGCAGCGCGGCCGCCGCAACAAGCTTGCGCTCGTTCATGGGTGCACTTTGCTCCGGCCCAGCATGGCGCGATGTTCCCGATGCGCCTGTTTACTAACGGGCTAAATGTTAGCAGGTTCAGGTTCGCAGGTCACTGTCTGGCCGCGGGTTCAGCTGCTGCTGTGGCCCCCTGCTCCGATGAAATCAGAAGCAGCGTGGCGCCGGCCGCGCCTGCCGCGAGTACGAGCAGGTTCAGGACGGGAATCAACATGGCCAGGTCGCAGGCCGCGCCCAGCCCCGTGACAGACCAGCGCCAGCGCCAGAACAATTTATAGCGCTCACGCACCCGGAGGTGTCTCATGCCCAGCGGGTTGTCCAGCAGGTCCCCCCCCTGCAGCCAGCCTCGGATCGGTACGGCAATGATGGCACCGACGCCCGTGAAGAGGGCCAGCAGGGCCAGGGGCAACTCGATGACCAGCCCCACGACCATGAGCTTGGCGGACAGCACAAAGGCGCCCAGTTGCCGGCGCATGAAGCTGCGAGCTTCGGGCGGCGCAATAGGTCGGCCTGTGTAGCGCTGATAGACCCGCTCAACGATGGGGTCGATGAACAGGGGCGCCAGCAGTGCCATGACGGGCATGAACAGGAAATAGGCCAGCAGCACGGCGAGGACGAACACCAGCGCGCTGCCCAGCCAGCCCAGCCAGGATGCCCAGCCCTGCTGGGCAATCCAGTCGTTAATCCAGTCGTGCAGCAGGAACCAGCCCAATAGGACGCCGCCCACAAGCGCGACCAGGCTTAACAGCGCGGGCGCCACGGCGTAGCGGAAGAGCCCGCCGCCGGGCGCCACCAGCTTCAGCCCCGCGAAGAAGGCGTTGATGCCCGTGAAGAAGCCGCGCCAGCTCTCGGCCAGGGGAGTATCAATGGGCAGAGGCGGGAGCGTCATTGGGTGTCCAGCCGCTGGCTGGGAGCGTGAACGTAATCCCACTCCGGCGGCGGCGCGTATAGCATGTAGTGCTGGCAGCGCCGGGTGAAGAGGCGCGAAGGCCCGTCATCACCGACGAGACGGTTGACGTCGGCGAAGTAGCTCTCGGCTTGCTCCCACTCGCGGCGGCGATACAGTTCCAAGCCGCGCTCGAACAGGCCCATGGCTTCTCGAACGGGGGCAGAAACGCTGTCGGGCATGCCCACCAGTTCATGCACGGTAGTAGTTCGGCCGCCGGGTACCCGCAGGGTGTCGAGTTCACGGGTCACCATCTGTCCTCGCACGGCCGCGGCCGTCTCGCGCGAGATGAGAATGGGCACGCCGTAAAGCCGCGTGCAGGCGCGAAGCTGCTCGCACCAGTTCACGAGATCGCCAATGGCCGTGTAAATCAGGCGCTGCTCTGAGCCGAAGTTGCCCACGATGCAGGGCCCCGTGCACAGCGCGATGCTGGCCTTGATGCGGGCAAAGCCTTTGATTTGCCATTGAGCGGCAAGGCGCACAATCTCGCGCATGCCGGCTAAAGCGGCCTGGCAGGCGTGCAGTGGGTGTTCGCGGTCTTCCTGTGGCGCGCCAAAGATAGTGAACACAGCTTCATTGAAGAATGCGTCCACCAGCCCCTGGTGCTCGGTCACGCAGCGGGTAATGCCCCCAAAGTAGGCGTTTAGCAGCTCGACGATGGCCTCGGGCGAGGCGTAGTTGGTCAGTTCGATGAAGCCTTCAATGTCAAAGAGCCCCAGGCTGACGGGCCGGCGACGCGCGCCTTCCGTCAGCATGGAGGGCTCTTTCTCGGCCAGTTCCAGTAACGAGCGCCCGACCAGCTTCTCCAGCGGCCCGCGGAAACTCTTGGTTTTGCCCCACGAAATCGGCATGGCGCAAAGCTAGCAAGCCTCCCGACAAAGAAAACCCGTCGTACGGCCTTCGTGGCATCTTGCCGGGGCGCGGCTATACTTCGCGCGACCGAACCGGGAGCGACCATGGCCGTCAACCTTTCAAGGATACCGACACTGTCAAAGCTGGGAGACATCCGCGGGCAAAGGGTGCTGCTTCGGGCGGACTTCAACGTGCCTCAGGATGATGCCGGAAACATTACGAGTGACCTGCGCATCCAGGCGTCGATGCCCACCATACGCTGGCTGCTCGACAAGGGCGCCAAACTGATCATGATGAGCCATCTGGGCCGGCCCAAGGGCAAGGGCCCCGAACCCGAATTCTCTCTCAAGCCCGTGGCCAAGCGACTTTCGGAGCTGATGGGCTTTGACGTCAAACTGATGCCGGACTGCGTGGGCGAGCAGGTGCGCGGTGCTTCCAACCAACTCGCCGCCGGCCGTGCGATGTTGCTTGAGAACCTGCGTTTTCATGCCGAAGAGCAGAAGGGCGACGAAGCCTTCGGCCGCCAGCTCGCTCAGCTGGGCGAGTTCTATGTCAACGACGCCTTTGGCACCTGCCACCGCGGTGACGCCAGCATGACATGGCCGGCCAAGCTTTTGCGCTCATGCGCCGGTGAGCTGGTGCGCGCCGAGGTGGAAGCCATGGCCCGCGTGCTGGAAAACCCGGCGCGCCCGCTGATCGCCGTGGTGGGCGGGGCCAAGGTGAAAGACAAATTGCCCCTGCTCAACAACATGCTCTCGCGCGTGAACGAGGTCTGCATCGGTGGAGGCATGGCCTATACCTTCCTGAAGGCCCGGGGCCACAAGATCGGCAAGTCACTGCTGGATGAAGGCAGCCTCAAGCTTGCCGAGCAGGTGCTGCTCAAGGCACGGGAGCTGGATGTGGTAATCCATTTGCCCACAGACCACGTTTGCGCCACGTCTCTTGATGACGAGCAGGCCCACCGCGTCATGGGCGCGATTCCTGATGACCAGGCCGCCTTTGACATCGGCGACCAGACCGCTCGTACCTTCAGTGCTGCTATCGGCCGCGCCAAGACCCTGCTCTTCAATGGGCCTGTGGGCGTGTTTGAGAAAGAGCGCTTCAGCAACGGCACTCGCGCCATCGTCAATGCCATTGCGGAGGCGACGCTCCAGGGTGCCTATTCGGTGGTGGGCGGCGGTGACAGCGCGGCGGCCGTGGAAGCCTTCAACATGGCTGACAAGATGAGCCACGTCAGCACCGGAGGCGGGGCCAGCCTTACTCTGCTGGAGGGCGGGGCCATGCCCGGGCTTGAGGCGCTGGTGCGGTAGCGCTGATTTCCGAAGGAGCCACGGCCGCCTGCAATTCATCATTCAGGACCCTACCTCATGCCTTCACTCAAGATTGCACCTTCCCTGCTGTCTTGCGACTTCGCCAACATCCAGCGAGAGGTGGAGGCCATCGAGGCCGCGGGCGCGGATCTGCTCCATGTGGACGTCATGGACGCCCACTTCGTCCCCAATCTGACCATCGGTCCCCCCGTGGTAGCTGCCATCAAGCGCGTGGCCAGGAAGCCCCTGGACTGCCACCTGATGATGACCGACCCGCAGCGCTACGTGGCTGACTTTGCCAAGGCCGGCGCCGCTATCATCACGATCCATGTGGAGGCCAACGCGCCTGTGTCTGACACCCTTGACGCCATTCGCAAGGCAGGAGCCAGGCCGGGCCTTGTGCTCAATCCCGAAACGTCCATTGACGCGGCAGCGCCTTATCTCAACCGCATCGACATGCTGTTGATCATGAGCGTGTGGCCGGGTTTTGGTGGCCAGAAATTCATGCCGCAGGTGCTGGAGACGGTCAAAGCTGCGCGCAAGCTGGCCCCGGACCTGGACATTGAAATCGACGGCGGCATCAACGCGGAGACGGCCCGACAGGCCGTTTCTGCCGGCGCCAATGTTCTGGTGGCGGGCAGTTATGTGTTCAGCGGAGACTATGCCGCGCGCATCGCCAGCCTGCGATAACGCTACCAGCCCTTTCTCTTGCGAAGACCCTCGATATGTGCGGTGTGCTGGCGTGAGTGCCAGGCGTAGTGAGCCAGGGCCTCGGCGATAGAGACTTTGCCGTAATGAGGGTGGTTGAACTCGCGCTTGAAGTCCTCGGGCTTCATGGAGCGGAGCAGAAGGACCCAGCGCGCGTGAAGGTGGGCCAGCAGTTCCACCGAAAGATCGACGGGCGCGGCCTTCGTGTCGGGAAGTTCGGCCCACAGGTTCTCGTCCCAGGGCTTGACCGGCGGTGTGCTCTCCGTGAGCGCCAGCTTGCAGCGGATGAAGGCGTTCATGTGTGCGTCAGCGAGATGATGCACCACCTGGCGCGGCGTCCAGCCGCCTTCGCGATAGGGCGTGTCAAGCTGCCCTTCATTCAGGCCGCGCATGACCGCGCGCAGCTTCAGCGGCGCATCGGCCAGTGTGGCAATCCACTCTTCTTTGCGCCGCGGAAACTCGTCGGGGTTCCAGTGGAACTTGCCGATGGGATAGCGAATGGGGTCGTCCATGAAACCGATCTATTACCAGGAAGAGCGGGGCCGTCACGGAGAATTGTCCGGCAACTCACGCTTCCATACGAGCGCTCTTCGCGGGTGAAGGCCAGCACCCCGGCATTGAAAGGCTCTAGTAAATGCTCTTGCTGACGTCGATGCCCTTGGCGAAGAGCTCGTTGCAGGGGATGATACGGCCGTCTTTGAGGAGTTTGATCATTACTTCACTGACTTCCGGGTCGAACTGATCGCCCGAGCAGCGGGTGAATTCGGCCACGGCCTCGCCCACATCGAAATTGCGCCGGTAGCTGCGGTTGCTGGTCATGGCGTCGAAAGCATCCGCGAGGGCCACGACCCGGGCTGTCTGGGGGATCTCCTGGCCCGCCAGCCCGTCTGGGTAGCCCAGCCCGTTGTACATTTCATGGTGGTGCTTGGCCGCCGCTACGACACCCGGGATGTTGCGGATGTGGCTTAAGATTTCCGCGCCGCGCACCGGATGCTGGCGGATGATCTTCACCTCCTCGGGTGTGAGGCGGGAAGGCTTAGTGAGGATTTTCTCGGCCACGCCGATTTTGCCTACGTCATGCAACAGCGCGCCCAGGCGCACGTTGTCCATGGTCTCGGCGTCCAGGCCCATTTCTTCGGCAATGGTGACGGCGAAGGCCGTGACGCGCTCGCTGTGGCCGTGGGTGTACTGATCCTTGGCCTCGATGCTGGATACCAGCGTGCGCACGCAGGAGTAGAACAGCCCCTCCATATCCTCAAAGAGGCGGGCGCGTTGGATGGCCAGACCCGCCTGACGGCCAATGGCCGCCAGCAGCTCAAGCTGGTGGGGCTTGAACGGCACCTCGCTGTCCACGTTGTCGAGGTAAATCGCGCCTATCACGTCGGTGTTGGTGCGCACGGGCACGCACATCGCGCTCTTGATGTGCTTGCTGCTGGGGTCGCCGGTGTCGGGAAACACATTGCCCGAGATCACGGCCACGCCCTTCTTCACGCAGTGCAACACGACGGGACGGCACAACAGCAATTCATCGTCCACGGCTCGCAGGATGCGTGTGCTCGTCCTGGCAGCGCCCGCTCCGTTGCGGCGACGGCGGACCACGACGGGTTCCAGCGTCTTCTCGGAACTGTCATACATGACCAGGAAGCCGCGGTCCGGCCGCAGGGTCTCCATGGCCACGTCCATGATGGTGTGACAGACGCGGTCGAGGCTCTCCTCACTGTGGATCAGGTTGCCGACCTGATAAATGGTCTGGAGCGCCTTACGCAGACGGCCCGCAACCTCCAGCGCGTGCTCGGGCGAGGCGTCCTCTTCATCGTCGAGCATGAAGGCGCCATCTTCGAAGTTGCGTTCCGTGACGATGGACTTCACGGCGGGCTCAGCGGCCAACAGGGCGCTGGTAGCCGCAACTTTTGCGCCGGGGGCGTCCTGCACGCGGAAATCCATGGTCACGGGGCCGACCTTGATGCGGTCTCCGGGATGCAGGATCTTGCTGGCAATCTTCTTGTCATTGACCAGCGTGCCTGCAGTGCTCTGCAGGTCAGTCAGGAGAAAGAAGCTCCCCTTGCCCTCAATTGAGAAGTGGGTGCGACTCACCTCGTCCTCAACGAGCTGCTGATCGCAGGAGGGCGAGCGTCCGAATACCATGCGGGCGTGGGGCGAAAGCGGCACTGATTCGCCGTCGCGTTTGCCACCGTGGATGACCAGCTCGGCCTTCATGGCGCGCTCAAAGGGGACCGGCTGTAAATGTGAGTTCTTGTCGCTTTCGTCCGGGCGCGAAGTCGCGACCGATAAAACATCGGCTGACCGTCACCTCACGGTGAAGAGTGTAGCACAAAAACCTTTCGGTTGAGCCAGTGCCCTAAGCCCCCTGTTTGGAATCGCTGCAAACCGCTGCGAGTATTGTCATTGCCCCGGCGACTGGGGGGCGGCACCTTGTTGGGGCTGCCCCTTCCCCTTGGAGTGCCGTTTCCCAACAATATCCCAATGGCCTACGACGACCGCGACTATTACCGCGAACCTCGCCGCCTTGAGTTCACCGGCGCCGTAGGCCGCGGCACGATGACGCTCATGATCGTCATCTCCGCGGGGTACTTCATGGGGGCCGTGCTTTCGAACACCCTCACCTATCACGATGCTGGCTGGTTATCACAGGCTCGGCATGGGGAGGGTATGGCGGCCTGGTTCTACCGCCTGTTCGTACTAACCAGCGGCAATCTCGCCCCCTGGGCCGCTACCTTCGAGCCTCAGCCCTGGAAGCTGCTGACAAGTTGGCTTGTCAGCCACTCCCTGGTGGACCTGGTGTTTACCCTCATCGGTGCCTTCATTGTCGGTCGCGCCATGGAGCAGTTGATGGGCTGGAGGTGGTTGCTGCTTTCCGCCGTGGGTCTTTCGGCCTGTTCGGCCGCACTGGCTGGCTTGGCCGATGCCCTTCTGCTGGGCAGCCGTCAGAGCGTCATCATGGGCCTGAACGCCGCGCTGCTGGGGCTCTTCACGCCTCTGATCTGGCTTTACCCCAAGGAGCAAAAGATCCTGAGCTTTCCGGCGCGATCCTTTATCGTGGTGCTGCTGGTGGCGCTGGTCAGCTTTGGCCTGGTGATCTCTCTGGCTACCCCGAATGAAGTTGTGGCCAGTCCCACGCAGCCGATGTTTGCCGTACTGGTTTCAGCTGGGGTATGCGCGTGGCTTCAGCGCCGGGGGGTGCTGACGCGGCTGAGCGGCATCCCGGAGGACGACCGGGCCTCCTGGGGGCGCCCCATGTACCGGGCGGATGAAAGCCGCGTGGACGAAAAGGAAAGCTTCTTCGCGGCCCGCCCCCCGGAGGACGAGGAGGCGCGACGCGAAGCGGAGGAGCGCAAGCAGGTCGATGCGCTTCTCGAGAAGATCAGCCGTGAGGGCATCAGCAGCCTGAGCCGCGCCGAGCGGCAGTTCCTGGATGGGCAGTCGCGCAAGCTCAAGAAATAGGCAGGCCATGAACAAGTACTTCCTGATTACCTTTTCAATCCTCCCGCTGCTGGTCATCGCTGGAGTGCTGGCCCTGAACTTCTGGGGCCGCGATTATGGGCCGCCCCCAAAGGCCGAAGGCACCGAGAAGGAGCTGGCGCTCTATCTGGAGGTTCGCGAGATACTGCTTGAGCGCTATGACGGGGAACTGGAGGGCACGAAGCTGCTCGACGGCGCCCTTTCGGGCATGACTGCCGCCCCCGGGGACCGCTACACCCACATCAACGTACCGCTTGAAGCTCAAGCCCAGCGCGAGCAGCTTCAGGGCCACTTCTACGGCATCGGTGTGCTGGTGCGCGGCAACACGGACGGCAGCATTCTGGTTCGCGGAGTCTACTCCGATGGGCCGGCCGGCAAGGCGGGACTCAGGGACAACGACGTCATCGTGGCCGTGGACGGCGCCTCCTGCCTGGATCAGCCCTTTGAGGCAACGCAGCGCCGTATCCGCGGCGAGCGGAACACGCCGGTCGTTATCACCGTACTGCGGGGCGGCAAGCCCGACAACGGGCGCGACGCGCACGCCGAAAAGCTTGATTTTTCGATTACGCGCGGCGAGGTCACCAGTTACTCGGTGCACAACGCCCGTATCGAGGAACGCGAGGGCCGCAAGTTCGGCTATGTGCGGGTTTCGGACTTTCATGACAATACTTTTGATCCTCAATTGAAGGATGCAATCGAGCAGCTGACGCGAGGGGGCGCCGAAGGGCTGGTGCTGGACCTGCGCCAGAACGGTGGGGGCAAGGTCCGCGTGGCCGAAGCCATGATCGATGCCTTCCTTGAGCAGAAGGACGCCTTGATGGTTTTCACTCGCAGCAACAACGAGAAGAACCGCAAGGATGACCGAGAGAGCCGCACGCAGGATGACCAGGCAATCACCCGTCTTCCCCTGGTGCTGCTGGTGGATCGCGGTTCGGCCAGTGCCACCGAGATCGTGACTGGAGCCTTGAAGGATCACGGGCGCGCTTTGGTCGTTGGCGAGCGGACCTTCGGCAAGGGCGTCGTGCAGAGTATCCATTACCTGCGCACAGACCCCCGCTACAGCTTGAACGTGACCACCACACAGTATTACACGCCTCTGGGCCGCAGGGTGCAGAAGGGATCCAAGGGTGAGCCGGGCGGCATCCGGCCCCACGTTGAAATCCCGTACCGCGACGAAGATGAGTACCGCCTGATTGTCACAAAACTGGAACTTCAGGAATCCCGACTTTCCTCGGGAGCGTTGCTGGAAACTGAAGCGCAGCGCAAAGCCTGGAACGCTGAAGACCGCATGCTGAACGCGGCACTCAGCCTGCTGGCCGGCAAAGCCGTGAACGTGAAGGACTGAGCCTTGGACCTGATCCTGCGACTTGCCACGATCGAGGATCTGCCCCTTCTTGTGCAGCATCGGCGCGCCATGTTCGAAGAGATGGAGGTCTACGGGGCGCGAGACCTTGACGCACACGATCAGGCCTTCACCTCCTGGGCTGAACACTTGGTGATGACCGGGCGGCTGGTGGCCTTTCTGGCGCTGGCCGGAGGGCGGCCTGCGGCTTCCTGTTGTCTGTGGCTGCGCGAACACCAGCCCAGGCCCGGCCTTGAGACAGCGCACTGGCCCTATCTAATGTCCATGTTCACCGAGCCTGAGTTCAGGCGCCGCGGAGCAGCCAGAGCGTTGGCCCTGGCCGCGCTGCAGTGGGCGCGTGAACGGGGTTTTGCGCATGTTTCGTTGCATGCCACAACGCCAGCGGTGAGCCTGTATGAGCGACTGGGCTTTACGCGAACCTGGGAAATGCGGCGCAATTTGCTCGACGAGGGCCCGGAGGTCTGACGCGGACCATTTCAAGGGCCGCCCAAGGTTCCTATCATCGCGCCCCGCTTTCCGAGGTGCGTCATGATGAAGACAACCGCCAGGTGGCTTGCCGACTATGTCCAGACCGGGTTGAGCCCCGAGAAGCTGGCCGAGGTGCTCACGCTTTCGGGCACAGAGGTCGAGCTCATGGAGGCAGTGGGGGCCGACACGCGCTTTACACTCGAGGTCACGAGCAACCGTACCGATTGCCTGAGTGTACTGGGGCTGGCCCGCGAAGTAGCGGCCGTGACCGGCAAGCCACTGAAGCTGCCCTCACCGAGTTACAGGACGGCGGCAGACAAGGCCTCTGACTTCGCAAGCGTGAAGATCGAGCCCGACGCTCTGGCGGCCTGCCCCTATTACACCGCTCAGCTGATTCGTGGCGTGAAGGTTGGCCCTTCGCCTGTCTGGCTGCGCGAACGCCTGGAGGGAATTGGCCTGGCGTCCGTCAACAACATCGTCGACATCACCAACTTCGTGCTCTTCGAAACGGGCCAGCCACTGCACGCCTTTGACCTGTCAAAGCTGGCCGGACGCCGCATCGTTGTGCGCATGGCCCGCGCCAAGGAGAAATTCAGTCCCATTGCCGACCGCAAGCAGCGACCCTTCCTTGAACTTGACACGTCAACGCTCGTGATTGCTGACGCCGAAAAGCCCCAGGCCGTGGGGGGCGTGATGGGCGGGGCCCTGAGTCAGGTCACGGAGTCCACGACAGACATCCTGCTGGAAAGCGCCTACTTCGAGCCGCGCGGCATCAAGGCCGCCAGCCGCAGGCTGGAGCTGAGCAGCGACTCGAGTTTCCGCTTTGAGCGCGATGTGGACGTGGCTCAGGTGCTGGCGGCCAGCCGGCGCGCAGCTCAGCTCATCCTGGAGGTGGCGGGAGGCGACGTGCTCGACGGCGTGCTGGAGGCCGGAGAGGCCAGCCCGCGCAGCCGCGAGGTGACGCTAGATCCTGCGCTGATCAGCCGTGTTTTGGGCATTGAGGTGTCGCCGGCCGAGGTCCGCCGCATTCTTCTGGCGCTGGGGCTCTCGGCCAGCGAGCAGGGGATGCGCTTTGTCGCGCCCAGCTTCCGCCCCGACCTGGAGCGTGACATCGACCTCGTGGAGGAAGTCGGCCGCGTGTACGGTCTGGACCGCGTGCAGGCGCCCTTGCGCATGACCGTGGCCATGGCCCGTCCCACACGACGCCAGCGAGTGCGGGCCAGGGTGCGCGAGGTGATGCGCGGCCTGGGTTTCTCCGAGGGGCTCAGTGACAGCTTTGTAAATCCCAGAACCAGTGTGGCTGCCTTCACCATTGAAGGAACCTCACACACGGCAGTCGAGGCGCGCAACCCCGTGAATGCAGCGCTGCCCGCGCTGCGTCGCAACCTGCTGGGCAGCCTGCTGCTCTCACTTCAGACGAACCAGCGGCAGGCCCTGGCTCAGCCTCGTATCTATGAGGTGGCCAACGTGTTCACACCGAGGGCCGCTTCACGCGAATCCGGCGAGCACGAAGTATTGGGCCTGCTGGGTCGCGATTTCGCCGACGTCAAGGGTGCCGTGGAGACCCTCTTGGCGCGCCTGGGCATTGAAGCGGCCCTGGGGCTCAAGCCCGAACCGGACACAATCTTCGCGCCCGGGCGCGCGGCGCGCCTGAGCCTGGGCGGAGAAGTGATGGGCGTGGTCGGTGAGCCCTCGGCCGCCGTCATGAAGGAGTTCGACTGCGAGGGTCGCTGCGCGCTGGCGGAGCTGCATCTGGGCCTGCTGGTCAGGCACTGGCGCGAGACACCGCGTTTCACGGCGCCCGCGCGCTTTCCCGCAGCCGAGCGCGATCTGGCCGTGGTGCTCGATGCGTCACGATCCTGGGCCGAAGTTGTAGCCTGCGTACGCGGCGCCTGCGACGGTACGCTGCGTGATGTTGAGCTGTTCGACGAGTTTCGTGGCAAGCAGGTGCCGCCCGGCAAGAAGAGCCTCGCCTTCAGGCTGACTTTCCGGCACGACGAACGCACGTTGCGGGCGGAGGAAGTTCAGGCGCAGGTGGATGCCGCCGTCGAGGCGCTCTCCAGAAAGCTGGGCGGCGCGCTCAGGGCTTGAGCGCCTCAAGAGGCCTTTTACCCCGGCGCACGGCGGCTGCTAGACTCTGGGCGTGATCGGGGCTCTGGACCATCCGCATCTGACCCATGACTGGTTCACGACGGTGCTGCTGCGCGTCGGCGGTCGCGGGCTCGTGATCTACGAGCGCTGGGCGATCAGTTCTTCCGGCATCGTAGATGTCCGCGGTGTGGCCGACCGCGGCGAGGTCATTCTCGACGTCTATTACCTGATGTACTTGATTTCGTTCCTGATGGTGTTCGTGCTGTTCAAGCGCTGGCGCGACGACGGCTGGCTCAAGGTGCGAAAGCACGTCGTCTATGACGCCGTGTTCATGTCGCTGACGGCTACACTGATCGGCGCCAAGGCTGCCTATATTCTCATCTACAATCCGGACTTCTACTTCAGGGAGCCGGCCACCACGGGCGAGACGCTGCGCCGCATCTTCCTGAACTGGAGCGGCATGGCAAGCCACGGCGCGGCTTTTGCCATTGTGTTGGGAGCATTTCTCTGGTGGCTGAAGTCGCGGGCGCCGGTGGTGCACATGGGCGACGTGGGCTGCACGGCGGGCGCCTTTGGCGCCATTTGCGTGCGACTGGCCAACTTCCTCAATGGGGAACTCTACGGGCGCGAGGCGCCGGGCTGGCTGCCCTGGGCCATGCACTTCGAAGTTCGCAATGGTCGCGGCAACAAGCTCTTCGTGCAGGAGGGGCGCTGGTTTGAACTTGCCAGCGTAGCCCAGCCAGACGGAACGTTGGCGCGGCAGTACGTGGAGACCCAACCCTATCACTTGGGCTATGAACTCGTGCATCGGGGTACCAACGGCGTGAGACACGTTGACCCGGCCGCCGTGCCCGGCGATTTGCAGCAAGTCATGCTGCAGGTGATTACGAGCCCCCGCCACCCAAGCCAGCTTTACCAGTGCCTTCTGGAGGGAGTCCTGCTGTTTGCGTTCATGGTTTTCATGCGCAAGCGGGTCAGGCGAGCGGGCGTGCTGGCGGGCATTTTCTTCGCGGGCTATGCGGGCGCGCGCTTCATTGGCGAGTTCTTCCGCGAGCCGGACAAGCAGTTCCAGAGCGCCGAGAATCCCCTCGGCACGGTGCTGGGCCCCCTGAGTATGGGCCAGTTGCTCAGCCTGGGAATGCTTGCCTTTGGGCTGGGGGTGATTGCCTATTTCCTGCGGCGCGGGCGCCTGATCAGCGAGATTGAGATGTGGCCGCCCGAACCCCCTGCTGCTGCGGAGACGACCGCTGTCGTGGCCACGGCGCCTGGCAGCCAGGCGCCTGAGAAGTCATCCTCCAGGTGAGCCCTGTTCGCGCCTCGCATCGGTGTATGGCAGGCCGGGCCGGCTTTTCTAGGTTAACCTCCGGATGTCGGCGGCAAACGTTCGCTTCAGTCGGCCTGGCAGTTCGCGGTTCCAATAAGGAGGCTTTCCATGACGCTCACCACCACGCTTACTCCCGCTGCCGTCAATGACGCCATCGAGCGGCACATGCGCCCCCAGACGTTCGTGCTGGGCATCAAGATGTGCCGCAGCGAGGCCGAGATTCCGCCCAAGACCAAGCGCGCGAAGAAGGACATGGGCATCGACAGCGCGCTTTGCCAGGGGATGAGCATCTCGCGCCACTTCGGCTGGAGCTTTGCCGTCACGCGCGACGACATCTCCTGCCCCATCGGTGCAACGCTGTTCGGCTTTGCCCCGCGCGTGGAACACTTCGACTGCGGCCATTGCTGCGCCGGTATGTACACCAAGGACGCTCCAGCGGGGGCCAAGACCGAGGGAGAGGCCCCCAAGTTCAAGTTTGGCGAATATTTCGCCATGGTGACTGGCCCCCTGGGGCGCATCGAGTTCGCACCTGATGTTGTGCTGGCCTTTGGTAATCCCGCCCAGGTCATGAGGCTGGTGACGGGCGCCCTGTGGGAGTCGGGCGGTTACATTCACTCCAAGTTCTCGGGCCGCACGGACTGCGCCGACGAAGTAATTGAGACCATGCAGACTGGCAAACCCCAGGTGATCTTACCCTGCTACGGCGACCGAATTTTCGGGCAGACTCAGGACCACGAAATGGCCTTTGCCTTTCCCTGGGCCTTTGCGGCTAAGCTGCTCGAAGGTCTGGAGGGAACGCACAAGGGCGGCGTGCGCTATCCCATCCCCCATAACCTGCGCTACACTGGCAGCTTCCCGCCCAGCTATGAGAAGCTGCGCGAGTTCTGGAAGTAGGCGGGGGTGGAACCGGACCCTTGGAGGCGCTTGACGCCATGAAGGCACTGAAATGCACCAGCTGCGGATCGCCGGACCTGCAATTTCTTCCCGGCAATTTCGCGCGCTGCAACAGCTGCGGCAACACCTTCGCCGAGATTCCCGGTTCGGCGCCCCCGACCTACTACGCGCCGCCACCTCCGGGTTATGCGCCCCCTCCGGGGCCGCAGGCCTTCATCCCGCCCCCGCCGCCTCCCATGTGGCAGGCTCCCAGGAAGTCCAGCGCGGCACCCCTCCTTATTGGCGTCGCGGTGGCCCTCGCCCTTTTGATTACTGCGGGCGCCGGAGCACTGGTGCTGGGTGTGGCATCTTCCCCACTGCCGACGCCCAGGTATGCGCCGACCACGTCTCCGCGCGTGAGCGGAAGCTCGGGCAGGCCCCTGGAAGACGTTCCCTTGAGCGAGGAGAACGTCGAACGTCCCAACACGAGTCCCGGCGTCATTGAAAAGCCTGCGCCCCAGCCCAAGGGCGAGTTCAGGGATGTGAGGCAGGCCGCCGTGGGCAACAACCTGGTCTGGGTCGGCAAGTATGTGAACACGGGCGACACCGTGATTGTCGATCCCTCGGTAACCGTGAGTCTGTTCGAGTCCGGCGGCAAGCGTGTGGCTGAACAGCCGGGCTTTGCCCACCGCAAGTGGCTGGAGCCGGGGGAGTGGACACTGCTCATGGTGCTCGTGGCCGATGCCCCCGATTACGCTCGCCACGAAATCAAGGTCAACAAGCCCCGTGTTCCCAGTTATGAAACGAAGCCCGTCAAGCTCACGGTGACGGAGTGGGGCATGCGCAGGCAGTTCAGTTCGAATTACGCCATCGGCACGGTCCGAAACTCCAGTGGCAAGTATGTCAAATGGGCGCAGGTGATCGTGTATGGATTTGACGGGCAGGGCCAGCCCGTCAGTGTGTGCGACAGCTACGTCACGGAGAAAGAGCTTGAGCCGGGCGCTGAAAGCGGTTTCTCCGTCATGATCACCACGCTGGCGGTCGGCACGGCGGAACGCTACGAAGTACTGGCATTTGCTACCCCCGACTGATTCTGCGGACGCTCAGTGGATGCAAACATCCCGGCGCGCAGCTCTCACGCACTTCTTGCGCGAGTGTGCTGCCTGCTGCTTGGGAATGGATCGCCAACGGCCTTGTCGTGTGGCCTGGGGTCTGGCGGCGCAGGCAACAGATACGGCCCGGGTCAGCGCAGCTTGGGCAGCTTGCCCGTCACGGGCTCGGGAGCTTGGCGCAAGACACGCTTGAGAGGCTTGCCCACGGCGTTCTTGGGAATCTCGCTCACGATATGGAAACGTCGCGGGCGTTTGAAGCTTGCGAGGTGAGGCTCGACGAACCTCGGCAGGTCCGTGATATCCTGGGGCGCGCCCGGCTTGAAAACCAGAAAGGCCACGGGCACTTCGCCATCAATGGGGTCTGGCATGCCTACCACGCAGGCCTCGGCCACGGCTGGGTGCGTCAGCAGCACTTTCTCCACTTCGCTGGGATAAACGCTGTAACCGCGGAACTTGATCAGGTCCTTCAGGCGATCGACGATGCGCAGGTAGCCTTCTTCGTCGAACTTGCCGAGGTCGCCCGTGCGCAGCCAGCCGTCTACGATAGCCTCGTGGGTTGACTCCATCTGGTTCCAGTAGCCCAGCATCACCTGGGGACCTCTGACCTGGACCTCGCCCTCCTTGCCGCGCTCCAACTCGCGCCGCGGGTTTTCAGGATCGGCAAGCCTCACCTCAGTGCCCGGCAGCGGCACGCCCACAGTGTGGTATTTCACGGCGTGGGGCGGGTTGTTGGTGACCTCGGGGCTGGCCTCGGTCAGGCCGTAGCCGTTGATCATGGGAACTTTGGGGCAGGCTGCCCGCCACTTCTCCGGAAGCATGCCCGAGACCAGCATGGCACCCGCCTTCACATATCGCACGCTCTCAAAGTAGCGTGGCGCATCACTTCCGGCGGCGTCCAGCAGCCTGAGAAACATCGTCGCGCTGCCATAGGCGACGGTGACTTTATGCCGCACCAGTGTCTCCAGCACTTCCTGGGGCTGGAAGTGCTCGATCAGGGCGATGGAGGCGCCGGCGGCTATGGCGGCGTTCATAACACAGCACATGCCCCAGGTGTGGTAGAGCGGCAGTGCGCCCAGAACAATCTCCTTCTCGGTCCAGCCAAACCAATGATTGTTCTGCAGAGCATTGGCCACCAGATTGCGATGGCTCATCATGGCGGCTTTGAGGCCACCGGTGGTGCCGCTGGTGTACTGTAGAACAGCGACATCGAGTTCGGGGCGGCAGCGCGGGGGCGGCGGGGGTGTGATAACGCTGGGCAGAAGGTCGGAGTCCTTGAGCGGGTTAGGGGCGTACTCTTTGCCCGGCTCAAGGTAGTAAGTGCGGGGCTCCTGAACGCCGGCCTGCCGCACAGCCGCGTCAAACTCCAGCGCACGGGCCATGTCAATGATGGCGATTGTCGGGTCAGTGTCCGCGAGGATTCTCGAGAGCTCCTCGGCGGTGAGGTGCATGCTGGCGGCTGTTACGATGCAGCCGGCACGAAGAGCACCGAAGTACTGCGTCACGAACTCGGGGCAGTTGGGAAGCCAAAGCAGTACCCGCGCGGCGCCTTTGGCATTGCCATAGCCTCGGGCGCGCATCTGGGCGGAGGCGATTTCGGCGTGCTTCCAGAGTCGGCGGTACGAGACCGAATAGTCGCGAAAGAAGATGGCGGGCGCTTCAGGCGTGCGCTGGGCCGTTTCTTCAAGCAGGCGCCAAAGGGGTTTGAGCGGCACCTCGAACTGGCGCTTGACCTCGGGGGGGTAGTGCTTTTGCCAGTCGTAGCGGTCAGTCACGCAAACTGCCTCAAAAACTCGCCTGGCACAGGCGTTGGGCGCCCGCTGGAGGCATCTGTGAAGACAATAACCACGCGGGCCTGCGCGGCCGGTTCAGTGTGGCCGACTTTGGCAACTTTCTGCCCCAGCGTCACGCTTGTGTTTCCGACGCGCTCAATTTGAGTTGAGATCTCGACATCATCGCCCAGATGCAGGGGGTGACGATAGTCGATTTCTGTGCGCACCGTCATGTACTGCACGCCCCAGTTGTCGATGATACTGGTGTAGTTCAGGCCCTTGTCCTGCAACATCTTGCAGCGGCCGTGCTCGAGCCAATTGATGTAAACAGCATTGTTGACGTGGTTATAGACGTCGAGCTCGTAGCTGCGTACCTGGAGTCGAAACGTTGAGACGTAAGGCATTGCCCCTGCGCGGCTTAGTTGAGGTGCAAATTGTATCTTGGGCCAGCGACGCGGGGTAGTGCGGCCTGTCAGGGCAATCGAGTCAGCCTCAATTGGCAGTGAAAATCACGAGGCGGTGGTCGCCTATGACGACCACCGCCTCGTGTTCTAAAAGGCCGATGGAATGCCGCCCCCCCTTAAACAGCGACATCCCTACAATTGTCGGCCTTCCCACTTGTACCAGCGCAGAGCGCCGGAATTCATTGCCTGTTGACGCGCAGAGAATAGCGCGTCCATATCACGGCCCTTTCACGAACTTTTAGATTCTCGTGACAATCTTTCTGACAGTGCTGTGACCGGAGGTTTCCCTTTACGCGTCAAGCGGGGCCGGCCAACCAGCCATAGAGGCCCGTCGGCGGTCGATCGAAGCCGTTGATGGGGCGTCTAACCATCCAGTTGCCATGGGCCCCTCAAGCGTATTCCGCGGTTTGTCTCAAGCTTCGGCGCCACTTCGCCGATGGACCAGCGAGGGCTGGCCCAAGGGTGGGCTTGCCCGCGCCGGGGTTTGGCATGATCCGCTCGCTCTTTGCCTACATCTTTGTGTTCACGGCGGGGCTCGCTTGTGCGGCATCCTATTTCTATTCCCTGCACCCCGAGCACACGCCCGAAGACGACATGCCCAAGATGCGTATTGATCTTGAAGACGTACTTGAAAGGGCACGACGCGCCAAAGGCGCTTGGGAGAGCGCTCCGCCCTCTCCGCGCGAAGAGCCGACCCCCAAGCAGCCAGCGCCCGCCAAGTCGGACGTTTCGGGTAAAAGCAAACACAAGTCCTGATTCGAGGTTAACCGCGAGCCGCGACCTTCGTAGAAGATGATGTCCAAACTACGAAGGAGCAGACATGCGCAAGTTCTTTGCGGCGTTCTTTGTCGGCCTGGGCGGGTGTCTTTGGGCTTCCCTTACGCCGGCAGGCAGCCGCGCCGAAGAACTTCCTCAGCTGGGGCCCCAAGGACTTCCCCCCATTGCACGACAGATTCTGCTTTCGCCGGCCCTTAGCGCAGATGGTCGCATGCTGGCCTTCGTCTACGACGGCGACATCTGGGTGGCACCCAGTCAGGGCGGCGACGCCCGACGCCTGACCATTACTGTGGACAACGACGGATCACCCCGCTTTTCGCCCGACGGCAAGTGGCTGGCCTTCCGCTCCCGTCGTTATGGAAGCGACGATGTTTTCATCATGCCCGCTGAGGGGGGCGAAGCCCGACGCCTGACGTTCAGCGACGGTTCCGAGGACCCTTGTTGCTGGCTGCCGGACTCCAGCGGCGTGATATTCACGAGCGCGGCGAGAGAGAACGGCCGTGACCTCTGGGTCGTGCGGACCGATGCCGGAGAGCCCTGGCCCATCACCGGAGGCGGCTTTGGCGAGCACGAAAGCCAGGCCAGCATCAGTCCCGATGGAAAGTTTGTCGCCTATGTGCGGCGCGGCGGCGACCCCATGCGTCGCAGGGGCTACCAGGGCAGCGCCGACGGCGAAATCTGGTTGTGCGAGTTTGACGGGGTGAGCACCCGCAATCACCGCCCCCTGACTCAAAACGCCTCCCACGACGCCTGGCCCTGCTTTGCCGACAACGACACGATCCTCTACGCAACTTTCGCGGCTACACGCACTCGCAGTTCCCGGGCAGCACGCCTGACGGCCGTCAACCGGCAGGGAGATGAGGTTAAGGGCTGGGGAGGCGAGGTTGAGCTGGACCCGCGGGAGATCAGCGTGGGGGGAGGCAAGCTCGCCTTTGCCACGGGGAACTACGGAGGCTGGAACCTCCACGTGGGCGAGTTTGGCAAGCGCCCGCCTCAGAAGGTCAATACCCCGTTCATCCGCATCAACAGCGACCGCCGCACGGGTGAAGTGGCCGCCAGCCGGGTCACTTCGGCCAGCGAGTTCAAGGTCAGCCCCGACGGTCGCAAGATCGCGTTTGTGGCCGGGGGCGACTTGTTCGTGATGCCGACGGAAGAAGGGGGCCTGCCGCGCAACGAAACGGACAGCGTGACGCGCGAGAAGGACATCGCATGGGCACCCGACTCCCGCGAACTGGCGTTCACACGCGCGGGAGGCGCGGGATTCAGTATCGGCCGTCGCGACGCCGCCAAGGCTCAGGACCGCGATGCCGCGCTGCCGGCCCATGTGAGCGAGGGCAAGTTTTCGCGCGCCCAGTTCCTTCCTGACGGCAGCGTGATTGCCGTGCGCAACGAGCGAGAAATTGTCGGGCTCTGGGGCGAGGGAGTGAAGACTCTGAAGATTGAGGGCGAATTCCGCGGGGCCAATCTGGGCAGCGGTGACCTGTTTGATGTTTCACCGGACGGTCAATGGCTGCTCTATGAGCAGCCTAACGAGCTTTACGACGACACGCTCTGGGTCTGCAACCTCAAGAGCGGCGAAAGGCGCCCTCTAACGAAGCTGTTCGGCAACTGCGGCCACGCCACGTTCTCGCGTGACGGCAAGCGTGTGAGCTTCATCTGCGACCAGGAAGGGAGCTACGATGTCTGGGTCGTTGACCTGCAACGCAAGCCCGTCGAGTTCAAGGAAGACAAGCTCGACAAGGCTTTCAAGGACCCCCCACGCCGTGAAGACCCGACCCGCAAGGAAGAGCCGCGCAAAGACGAACCGGCTGACCCCCCCAAAGATGAACCCAAGCCTGACGAGCCCAAGCAGCCTGAACTCAGGACGCCGGCGCGCAAGGCCGCTGAAACGCGCATCGACTTTGATGGCATCGACCGCCGCACGCGCAGGATTACCAGCCTGGAGGGCTCGGAAATGTGGCCCTGTAGTACGGAAGACGGCAAGGTCTTCTATTTCATCGCTTCCGTGCAGGGGCAGAGCAACATCTGGAAATTGACGCTGGACCCCGACAAGGGGCCCGACCTCAAGCAGCTCACGCAAAGCCGCAGTTCGAAGAGCCAATTGCGGCTCAGCGCCGATGAAAAGTCCCTGTGGTTTCTGGACGGCGGCACGGTGACCAGCCTCACCCTCGCCAGCAGCAAAGTTACGGCCTATCCCTTCAGCGTCGAGCTGCGTCGAAACAGACGCGATCTCCGGTTGGCTGCCTTTGACGAGGCGGCCTGGGTGGTGGAGGACTACTTCTACGATGCCTCGCACCACGGCCGCAACTGGCCGGAGCTCTGCGCACGCTATCGCGGCGCACTGGGCTCCACCAGCACCGGCGACGAGTTCGGCGGCGTCATGAATGATCTGCTGGGCGAGCTGAACTCCAGCCACCAGGGATTCACGGCCAGCGACGAGCGCAGCGACGGCTTCACAGAGTCAACGGGTTATCTGGGTGTGCGCTTTGACGCTCAGGCCCTATCACGCGGTCAGTATGTGATAACCGAGATCCTCAAGGGCGGCCCCTTGGATGTGCCGGACGGGCCCCTGCCGGGCATTCGGCTCGTCGGCATCAACGGCGTGGCCCTGGGTGCCGCGCAGCCCTCTTTGGAAGCACGTAGAACGCTGGCCCAGTTGCTGACCAACACGACCGGCAAGCGTGTGGTGCTGCATCTCAACGACAAGTTCATCCTCGATGGCTCACGCACGTTGGCAGTGAAGCCTGTCTCGCGCGGAGATGCATTTGTTCTCTATTATGAGGCGTGGCAGGCCTGGCAGCGTCAACTGGTGCACAAGCTCAGCCAAGGACGCCTGGGCTACGTCCACATTGAGGGCATGGACGATCCCTCCCTGCGCCATTTCAAGCATCATCTGGGTAACGACGCGCTTGGGCGCGAAGGGCTGGTCATCGACGTTCGCTTCAACGGAGGCGGTTACACGGCGGTAGATGTGCTGGAAATCCTGATCAAGCGCCCCTGGCTCATCCGCCGCAACCGTGAGGCCCGCGACGTCAGTGAGAACGCCTACCGCAGTATCACGCTCGAGAAGCCCAGCGTTCTGATGATCAATCAGGACAGCTTCTCCAACGCCGAAATCCTGGCCGAGGGCTATCGCCGCCTGGGTATCGGCAAAATCGTCGGGGTTGATACGGCGGGCGGTGTGATTGGTACTGGGGGGTTCCGGCTCATTGACGGCAGTTCCATGCGACTTCCCGGAACGGGCGCCTATGCTCTCGACGGCGAGAACCTCGAAAACAGCGGCCGCAAGCCCGACCTCTTTGTCGAGAACCACCCCGAGGAACTGGACAAGGGCATTGACCGCCAGACGGAAGCCGCCGTCACGACGCTGTTGGAGCAGCTTGACTCCAAAGGCAAGTAGCCTCAGGCAGCGGCGTGGGAGCGGGCCTCCTGGATCCAGCGCTGGCTGTCGTAGTCGGGTTCGCTGCCGGCGAGCTTCAGAAAGTGCTCCATCTCGCGCACGGACTCCCGGGCAGCTTCCGGCCGCCCCAGCCGAAAGAGGGCGCAGCCGCGCTCGGCATGGAGTTTGGCCAGCACGAAGTTGAGATACTGGCCGGCTCTCGGCGCCGTCAGGGCTGCGTCCACGCAATCAAGGGCGTCCTCGGCCTGTCCCAGCTCCAGAAATGCCGCCGCCTGCTGGGCGCACGACACCAGATAATGCCAGGCCATGCTTGCCGACTGCGCTACCCGCGCCGCCATGGTGGCCGCGTTGAGTGCGGCACGATGGTCGCCGATGGCATCAAGGATGTCATAGCGGTTACGCAGGGCAAACCAGAGCACCCGGACGTTGCCCAGCTCGCGTGCCATGCTCGCGGCTTTGTCGACGTGCTTGAGTCCTTCGTTGTAGCGGCCAAGCTGCCTGGCAAGCCCGCCCAGGTTGACCTCTGCTCGGGCCACTTCCGCATGCAGCCCCGCCGTGGCGGCTTCAGTACTTGCACGGCGGTGATACTCCATGGCTTCTTCGAGGCGGTCTTGACCGTGACTGAAGGATGCGAGGGTCGTCGCCATGGCGCAGCGCAGGCCGGGGTTGGGGCTGGACTCCAGAGCAGCCTTCAGCGGTTCGACATAGGCCTGTGCTTCGTCGCTGCGTTGAAGCTGCGCCAGAATGCTCATCATCTGCTGGTGGCAGCGTGTCAGAAGCAGGGGGTCCCCGCTGCTCTGGCCGATTGCCAAGGCTCTTTGGGCGTAGGGCAGGGCATCGTGGGGCCTGCCCGCGGTGTGCAGTGAGCGGGCGAGGCTGAGCAGAGCCTCCTGCTGCATCTGCGGCTCCCTGAGACGTTCACAGGCCTCGACAGCGACGGCCAGGAGCCCGGGAGCCCGCGCGTTTTGCGAGGTGTCCAGACAGCAGCAACCCAGCATCAACTGCGCGCGGGTTACTTCCAGTGCGTCGCCCAGGTGCTGAGCGGTCGCCAGGGCGCGCTCGGCCTCAGTTACCGCGGCCTCCATACGGCCCATACGGTTGAGCAACTCGGCGCGGCGGCAAAGCAGGCGCACGCGCTCGCCTTCGCTTACGCCCTCACACATGAAAAGGTCGTCAAGCCAGGCCAGTCCGCGCTCGTTGGAGTATGTCGCGATGGCGGCTTCGGCGGCCTCGCGCAGCAAGTCACGGCGCAAGGCCTTGAGGCGCGCGGCTTCCTCCGGCGTGGCGCCGGCCTGTCCCGAGAGTGCGTGAGCCGCCAGTTCGTCCGGTGCGGCCAAGCCGCTGCCTTGAAGGTATTCCAGGGCACGCCTGTGCAGTTCGCCCCGCCGCGAAGGCAGCATGAGCTCGTAGCAGGCACGCTGCAGCAGCGCGTGGGTGAATACGTAGGCGGACTCTACGGAGGGCTTGTTCATGGCCGGGGGGAAATATACTCATCGGAACGAGGGCTGGGCCAGACGTGGCCTCTCATTTCCAATCCGACCGCGAGACGCCATGCACATCTCCGACTTTCAGAAGGTCATTGAAGACACTTACGGCGCCAAGGACCGCAAGCGCGGCATTGAGTCCACGTTTCTGTGGTTCGCGGAAGAAGTGGGCGAACTGGCGCGGGCGCTGAATGGGCGCACTTCGCGCGACAACCTGCAACTGGAGTTTGCAGACACCCTTGCCTGGCTGAGCACCCTGGCCAGCATTGCGGGTGTCGATCTCGAGGCCGTGGCCGCCGAGCGCTACGGCAAGGGCTGCCCTCGCTGCAAGGCGATCCCCTGCAAGTGCGAGGAAAAACGCACAACAGCCTATCGCTGCGCGTAATGGCGAGTGGGCTCAACGCGCGCTAGATTGGCGCGACTGATTTCGGGTTTAGCCGTGATAGACGAAACTCTGGCGGATTTCCTCCAAAGCGGGCTGGCATGCGCTGTGGCAACGCGTGATGCCAGGCTCGTGCCTGACTGCGTGCTGGCCGCCGGGGTGCGCATTGAGCGCGACCGCAAACATGCCACGGTGTTTCTCCATGACACCATCAGCAGGCGCACCCTGGCCAACCTCAAGCACAACGGCCAGATTGCCGTGACGCTGGAGCACCTGCCCAATCACCACACGATCCAGCTCAAGGGAGAAGTCACGCGCGTGTCCAAGGCCACGGAAGCCGACATCGCCGACGCTACACGCTTCCATGCCGGATTCGTGAAGGAGATCGAGTACGTAGGCGTTGCGCCGCGCTTTTCGCGCCGACTGGCCTTTCTGCCCTGCCATGCTGTGACTTTTCGTGTCGAGGCGATTTTTGAGCAGACCCCCGGGCCCAAGGCCGGGGCTTGTCTGAAGGAGGCGCCGTGAGCACGCGGCTCTCCGAACTGATGGACTGCTTCCAGGGTGTTGTCCCCACGGGCATCGCCACCTGCAGCCTCGACGGCCGGCCCAACGTCACTTTTCTCAGTTACGTGAAGTACCTTGATGAACGCCATGTCGCGCTCTCCTGTCAGTTCTTCAACAAGACCAAGCGCAACATTGCCGAGAACCCTGTGGCGGCCATCTGGCTGATGCACCCCGTCACGCTCGAGGCGCACCGGGTGGTCATCCGCTTTCTGCACTCCGAGTTCAAAGGGCCGCTGTTCGATGAAATGGCCCTTCGCATTGACGTCATTGCGTCCCATACGGGCATGAGCGGCGTCTTCAAGCTTTTATCCGCTGACATCTATGAGGTGCTCGAAATCGAGCCTGTGGAGGGCCACGTGTTGCCTGACGCCGAGGCGGCCGAGGCGCTGGCGGCGCCTCCAGTGGCTTTTCGCGCCAAGGGCACTCGCGGCGAACTGGCCGCCCTGCAGGCCCTCTCAGATCGCATCTCCCGGGCCGAGTGCCTGGAACGGCTGATCGAGGCACTCCTGGATTCGACCACCGAGCTGTTTGAGGTCCAGCATGCCATGGTGCTGCTTTACGATGAGACACGCGCGCGCCTATACACGCTCGACAGCCGCGGCTACGGGCGCGGCGGCAGCGGAGCGGAGGTGGGGCTGGGCGAAGGCCTGATCGGGGCGGTCGCGCGCAGTCGCAAGCCCCTGCGCGTCTCTCACGCCGGCAGCGACCTGCGTTATGGGCGCGCTATCCGCCGCGGCGTCGAGGGATCGAAGGAGGCTGACAAGCTCTCGCGCGAGATTCCACTGCCCGGCCTGCACGACGCCCAGAGCCAGCTGGTGTTGCCGCTGGTGGCGAGGGAGAAGCTGGTGGGGGTTCTGGCCCTGGAAAGTCGCGATCCGCTCAAGTTCAGCGACTGGCACGAAGCCTTTCTCAATGTAGCAGCCAATCAGGCGGCGCTGGCCATTGCCAACCTCCAGGAGCAGGAAGAACCCGAAGATGCTCGCCCCGCCGGGGAGTCTCAGCGCCTCAAGCCGCTGGCGGGACGCAAGAGGGCCTTCACGTTCTACCCGCAGGATGACGCTGTTTTCGTCGACGGCCAGTACCTGATTCGTAACCTGCCGGGGCGCATTCTCTGGAAGATTCTGCGCGAGTTTGTGAGCGGAAAGCGCCACGAGTTCACCAACCGCGAACTCCGCATGGACAACGCTTTGGGCCTGCCTCCGTTGAAGGACAATCTCGAGAGTCGGCTCATTCTGCTGCGCAAGCGCCTCGAGGAAAAATGTCCCGATGTGCGCATGGTGCCCGTGCGCCGCGGCGCCTTTGCCCTGGAATCGGACAGCGAACTCACGCTCTCTGAGAGTGCCCAGCCCTGACACCGGGCTCCTTAGCAAATACTTAAGAAACATGTACGAGCGGCTTAGGAACGCCGGCGGCCGGCGCACGCTATGTTCCCTGCGTGCAGTTCAACGGACCATTGCCATCATTCGGAGAGACAGACATGTCAGACCAGCGCCAGAACTTCTACACCGCCGTACACAAGGGAATCCGCCGCCAGCTTTCGCAGATGCTGACGTTGGCCGGAGCCGTGGATTTTGCAGATCCGCGCCAGCGCCAGCTTTACTGCGACCGATTCGATCAGCTCGCCCGCATGCTTGAGTCCCACGCCCATCACGAGGACAGGCACATCAGCCCCCTGATCGAACAGGCCGCGCCTGAACTGGCGCGTCGCATTCACGCCACCCATCACGTACTGGAGGACACGCTGGAGGAAATGATGGGCTTCCTGGCCCTGATGCTGAAGGAGCCGGAGCGGGCCCGTGTGCTGGGTTACAACTTCTACCTGGCGCTGGCGCGTTATGTCGCCACGCAGTTCGACCACATGCACGAAGAGGAAAGCAGCGTCATGGGCGCGCTCTGGAATGCCTTTGACGATGCCACGCTGGATGGCTGCCACAAGGCCATTCTGGCGGACATCGCTCCCGCGGAGATGGGCGTCTGGCTGAGCTGGATGATTCCCTGCCTCACCCCCTTTGAGCAGCAGGGCATGCTCGACGAAATGCGCCTCGGCGCCCCGCCGCAGGTTGTGGCTTTCGTTGAGCAGCTGGCGGCGCAAAGCCAGGGCGAACGCGAGTCAGGCCTGAAGGCGGCGTAAATGACGGTGCGGCGGGGG